>OBLI01000065.1_pt1 | contig 103748 bp, 155 predicted proteins | sample 1519701 | NCBI WGS metagenome assembly OBLI01 (sample SAMEA3663005, study PRJEB22513) | pig gut metagenome | biome: pig gut; feature: pig-associated habitat; material: faeces | place: France | collected 2012
ATTTTTGATAGTCTCAAATCTTATGGAGGCAAGTGGACAGAGAAGTCTTCAAGAAAGTTTACTAAAGAGGAAATTGAGCTTGTAGATAAGGCTCAAGTAGTGGCTTCTGAGTATGGTAATTCTTGTTGCTTCTTTATGAAGAATGGTACTACTATGTATGTACCTATGGATAAGGATGCTAGGTCTCAGCTTGGCGATTTTATAGACCTTACTACTGCTGATATTGTTACTCTTGGTAAAACAGGAGAGAATGATATTAATAGAATAAGAGGCTAATTAAAAGAAGAGGGATTTCTCCCTCTTCTTTTTTTTAACTAACCACCCATGAACAACAAAGCTAACCAACAATGAACAACATACAAAAAAGTAATAATATAACCAACAATGAACTAACAGCAAAGTTACTAACTCATCTTGTTATACAGTAATAATAACATTAACAATAATATACTAACAACAATAATATATGAGATAATAATATATATGTCAATAGCAAGGGTACTAACTCCTCCTTTACCCCTGACATACTTAGTTAGTATTATTAGCTATAGTTATGTCATAACATATAACATTTATCATTTAACATTTAACATTTAACAATTATGGGTATTTTTGACAGTTTGAAGTCTTATGGCGGAAAGTGGATGCCTAAGGCAGTGAGAAAGTTTACACAGGAAGAAATTGCTATGGTAGACAAGGCACAGGTGGTGGATTCACAGTATGGTTTAAGTTGCTGTTTCTTTATGAAGAATGGCTCAACCATGTATGTTCCAATGTCTAATGATTCAAGCAAAGGTGTAGGAGATTTCATTCAACTCGCTGATGCTGAGATAGTTACATTGGAGAAAACTGGTGAGAATGACATCCAAAGAATTAGAGCTTAATCATCATTAGATAGTTATGTAAGACATTGGTTTTACATAACTATTTTTACTGATGTAAAGTAACAACAAAGGAGAGGGAAGTTATTATTAATTTTCCCTTTCCTTTATTTTTTTATATGATATGAACAACAAAAATATATAAATATGCACTTAACTTTCGGTGAATTTGTAGGAATAGCAGCATTTTTGATAGTAATTTTCCTACAATTAGTTCTTCATATAACAAAAAAGGACACAATAGAAATAACTTTTAAAAGAAAACATAATAACAATAATTAAAATATAAAATTATATACACAATCATTAAAGCATAAAACATTGATGCTCCACAAAGTAATAAACCAAAAAACTCAATATAAAAGATATTGCATTATTTATAATGTTCAGTATTTCCAAGTTGTTGAGGACGGCAGTTTCTTATTAAAAGAGGTATGATGTAAATCCTTACAAGGTCGTTATATCCCTTAATTAATATAAGTTTTAGCCGTAAAACACAAATTATTAACAATTAAAACAATAAAAGTTATGATAGTAAGAAAATTAGAAGAAGTAAAGAATGCTCTATTACACGATGCTATACTTATTACTACTCTACAAGGCTATAACTTTAATAGAGTTTATATAGACAATGAAGGTGGTTGTAACATCAAGTTCTCTTGCAAGATGAACATAGATGATATTAAACTATTCTTTACTAATTTGAGTCCTAACAAATACTTAAATAAAAGTCTTGAAGACATTGATATTCAATATTATAAGGACTATGAATTTACTGATGATTGTGAGTGTATTATATATGCTCCTGATTCATTCAAATATAATAGTGAGGACTAACAATCCTCACTATTTAATACCAATTAAAATAACAATTTAAACAATAATATTATGACATACCATTTTTATAACTGTTTAAAATTAATTCAAACAGTAAATAATAATTATCATCACATTGTTGAACTAGAAGAACTACATAATTTACTTGAAACGTCTTATATCCAACCTAATTTTTGGAGAGACAGTGCAAAAGTAGAATATGAGATTCTTGCAAAAATATGTTTTGAAACCAAATGGAATCATTATTCTGATAAATGTTTAGAATGGGATGTAGAAACTATTCTTGCAAAATTAGAAGGCAAGACAAGAGATGAAATAGAGGCTATGGATATTACAACAGTCATACCTAAATAGTGAGGCAATTAAATATGGCGAAAAGTAATATAAAACTCATATTTAAAGAAGAGAATACACTAAATAAGTTTAGTGTTCTCTTCTTTAATTATCTCTCACAACATAAATGTTGGTTAAAAAATTGTGATTATCATAGTATAAAGAATAATTTATATATACATACACATAATTATTCTTATATAGATAACTACATCAACAACAATAGTATAAAATATAACTATAAAATAATAAAGCTATGAAAGAATTAATTGAAGAACTTCAAAATATACAGTCAGAAATTGAACTTTTAGAAGATAAAATAAAAGAAAAATTAAGTTCAATAAACGATATAGTAAAAGAAGTAGCTTTGTATATAAAAATTAAAGGCTATCCTACAGACATATATGATGTTTTTAGCTATGAATCAGGAATATATGATGATTATAAAGATGTAGAATTAAAAATTGTAGATTCTATAGGTTATACTGATGTAGTAGGTTTAACAAAAGAAGAGTTTAAAAGACTTGAAAAACTATTAGAAGAACAATAAAGCTATGAAGAAATATCTTATAGAATATTGGAAATGTGACTTACCTCATAAATTTGTTACAAGGTATGCCAATAGTATTAATACTATTAGAAATATAGAAATGATACTAGCTACATCATATAAATTATTAATATGGAATAACGGTGTTATTGTATCTCGTTGGCAATGTGATTAATAATTAAATATATTATGAGAAAAAGATTTAAAACAAGTAGATTATGTAGTTCAGATAATTACATAATCTCAAAAAGATTGCGTAAAGCCTTCTTAATAGAAGAACATAATAAAAATGCTCTAGTATTAGAGCATATTATTACTAAGAATTCTACTAAGAAAGCTTTTGTAAGATGTTTTGGCGAACTACTGCCAATAACATTAGAGGAAGCTGAAAGGATAGGTACATCAGTAACTATCATTTGGTTATAATTAATATTTTCATACTTTGTTTTTATTGTTTTTATTGATAGGAGCACAGCGTAAATAGCTGTGCTTCTTTAATATTAAATTATTATGAAACTTATATTAAAAGGTATATTACTTTGGTTTACTGCAATAGTAGATATAATATGGTTATTTTCTATATCAAATATGATAGAACTTAACAGATTTGACTGGTGTATTATCACCACAACTTGTATGATAATCATTAATTATATATGTTATCATACAATCTCTTACAGAGAGTTATTAACTCTTAGTTTATACAAATATATGACTACATATTTAAATATTAAATAGTTAATTAGTTTGTTGACATAATTTGTTTAAGATTTTTTATTTATTGAATTGTTTTAATTGTTATTGAAATGGTTAATCAGCGGATTAATAGCTTATTTCAAATTATACCTGAGTAACACTGTGAAGTGTGAAAAGGTTTTTAATTAATAGAATATTAACAATAAAAATATATAATTATGAAAACAATAGAATATAAAATAGATGATACTTTTTGTCTAGAAGATGGAACTAAGTTAAAAGCAGTTAAAGCTACTTGTAATTGTAAAGGTTGTTATTTCTTCAATGATAAAGACAATAGATGTAGCAGAACTAAAGATATAATATGCTCTGCTCCTAGAAGAAAAGATAAAGAGTTTGTAATATTTAAACAAGTAAAAGGCAACAATATAGAAGAGAAAAGAAGTATTAAAATATCACTTGAAGAAGCAAGAGAGTGGTATAATAGCGGTAATTCTTTTAAAAGAGAATTAGCACTTAAAGCATATAGTGAAGCTGAGTTATCTATACACTACTCTAATATAATAGATTATTTAAAAGGGGAAGATATATACATTAATGAAATGAAAGCAAGAATATATGAAAAGTTATTAAATATTGCTAAATATTATAATAGTATTTATCCTGAAGAATACAACCCTCTTTTAGGTAAACAACAATACTATATAATAACTAAAGAAGGGGCTTCAACATTATATTTTAAATATAAAGATTTTGTTATAAATAAGAGTGTATGTAAATCTGACTATGAAATAGTATTTAATACTAAAGAAGCAGCTAAAAGAGCTATAGATATACTTGGTGATGAACTTAATATATTATTTGAGTAATGAAAAAGAATAAATATAAAATAACATTCTATAAAATTAATAGTACTAAATTCACTAGAATATGTACTAGAACTAAGTGGTCAGTTATTAAATATGCATTAAATACAGCTATTAAACAAAAAGCTGTATTTAAGATAATTAAATGTAATAAATAATGACAGTAAGAGAATTATATGATTATGCTATATCTCATTCTCTTCTAGACCAACAAATAGATGACGTATTAGCCATTTATTATAATAAAGAAACATCTTTAAATACTCCTATTCAACAAAGTAATTTATCAAATAATGATATATTGAATAAAGTTGAATGGAGTATTGAAGATGTTTTATGGTTATTTTCAAATTAAAATATTAGAAGAAATATGAATAGATTTAAGAAATTTATAAATATTACTACTATACTATTTACAATAATAAGTATAGTAATAATAGCATTAGTTTATCATAAAGCTAAAAGTGATTTAGTCATAAAGCAAAAAGAACAAGCTATATTAAATTATTATCAAGATGTAGAAACTTTATTAGATAGTTTATATATAGATTGTGGAGATACTATATTTGAAACAGATGCTGGAGCTAAGTATCTTGATAGTAAATATACATTTGATTCTTTATTTATTAACAATGATAGAAGAAATTAAAATTGAGGGAATCACCTATAAATTAATAGAGGATAATAATGGAGAGGATTGTAGTATATGTGATTTATACACGATATGTAGAAAACATACATTAATGGATATATGCCGTACTTTAAACGACTCACATAAATATGACACTTATTATAAAAAACAATAATTATGTATCCTGAAATTTGGTATAGTTAATATGAAAAGTAATATATATGATAGAATAGAAGTACAATTAATAGCTTCTTGTATTTATAATAAGATAGATAAATCAGCTAAATTGTATTTATTTAAAGACTATAAATAATAAATAATTATGAACGAGAATATTGATTTAACAAAAATATTAAAAAACTGCCCAAAAGAGACAAAGTTGTATTCTATCCTACATGGAGAGATTAAATACGTGGGTATTAATGATAAGAGTCCACACAAAGTTGAATTTAAATCAGAGGATGGAGAGATATTTGGGGTTACATTAGACGGAAGGTATCTTAGTTACTTCAATGGAGAATGTATTTTATTACCCTCAAAAGACCAAAGAGATTGGTCTAAGTTCACTGCTCCTTGGCTAAAGAAGGAGAGGTTTGACCCAAAGACATTGAAGCCGTTTGATAGGGTGATTGTGAAGAATATCCAAAATAATATTTGGCATATTCAATATTTCTCTCATATAAAAGAAAAAAGTACGACATACCCATTCTACTGTTTGGGAGATAATTTCACATATTGTATCCCCTATAATGATGATACTAAACATCTAGTAGGTACAGCAAATGAAGCACCCGAATTTTATCGTTATTGGGAGGATTAACTTATGAAAAAAGACTGTTATACTTGTAATTATTTTATATATTATTGCAATGGCGGGGGATGTGTTTATTGCCGCATTTTGGGAGTTAGGAATTTGCCACTAAGTGACAAACAAATATGTCGTTACTATAAGAAAAAATAATTGAATATGATAATAGCTTATATTATATCGTTTGTAGTTGGCGCAATGCTAATGATGTGCGCCATTGGTATGGTGGCTATACAGAAGGATAAGAAGCCACGGAATAAGGTGCATTTTATAGTGACAAAGCAAGAACGTTTATGTCTTATTGTGCTAAATAAATCTAAGGAGTGGTTTCATCTATGTGACGAAGAAGATTTCATATATTGGAATCTTAATCATACTGATTTTGGTGATATGAAAGAAGGTGAGATTAGAGAAGTATTTATTAACTTGGAGGATTGAATATGACAAGAGAAGAAGCAATAATAGAAGCTGGTATAGAATATTCTATACAGAATAACCCATATTGTATTGGTGGTGATAATTTCTATGAAAAGGCAAGGGAGTTAAATAGAAATAAGTCATTTGAAGCTGGAGCAATATGGGCAGACAAAAATCCCAAATCCCCTTGGATAAGTGTTAAAGAGGATTTACCTTGTAATCACGAAGAGTTAATGGAGCCTATTTGTCAATTAGACAATAGACTTATTTACGAGACAAAACGAGTATTTGTTCATTGTAGTAACAATTCGCTTGATACTGCCCATATGATTAATTTCTATAACAGATGGAAATGGTATCCAGAAGATATAGATGTCGAACACTGGTTTCCAATTCCAGAACTACCAAAAAAATAGGAAATTAAATTATGACAAGAGAAGAAGCAAAAGAACTGCTGCCTATTATGCAGGCATTTGCTGACGGTAAACAAATACAATACAGAATATCGCCAAGAGTATCAGTGCCTTGTAAGGCACTTGAAATGCCTGAAATGCCAGTCTATCAAGATATAAGATGGCGTGATTTTGATGAAGAGAAATATGATGGCTTTTGTTGTGATGGTACTGTACAATATCGCATCAAGCCGGAAGTTGAATATCGTCCATTCGGGTCAAAAGAAGAATATTGGGAAGAAATGATGAAGCATAACGAGTTTGGTTGGGTAAAATCCAAGACTCGTGATGCCAACAAACATATATCTAACATAGAAAAAGACATTGAAGGCAATGTTTGGTTTGTTGCCACAAGTTTCAGCGGAATAGAGAAATATTCACCCAAACAAATGCTTGACTATTTTGTATTTATGGACGGTGAGCCATTCGGAATAAAGGAGGAATAAATAATAAATTATTATGGATACAAGTATTAAAGTAAATCTTAGCATAGTATTACAAGGTAGTACTATGCTGAGTGAGCAGGAGTGCTCAGAAAAACTCGTTGAATGGAAGTATAATAAACGTACTAAGAAGAAGGAGAAAGTTGTTAGCAGAGCTTATGATATGGATAAGGTAACTCCTAATAGACTATTCTTAGACTATAAGGATGCTTCTGGTAGACATAAAGAACCTATATACTTTATGACAAGGAATAGTATTCCTTGTAAGAAAACTATAAACATAAATAAAGAGGCTTATGATTATATGGTATCATCAGAATGTCCTGAATGGGCAAGAGTGGGTGAGTGGAAACAGCTTAGTAGAATAAAGAGACTCACTCAACATATGCAAAGAATATGTGAGAATGAGAATGGTATTTCATTTGAATTTCAAATCTTTGAGGATTAATTAATAGGTGTTGTTTGTTCAATAGGAGATACTATGAGATATATAATATATCAAGTAGTATCTCCTTATTAACATTAATAATATTATAGTATGAAAGAAAATATACTTATATTAATTATTATATTATTTATTATATTTATCATATTAAAATTATTATATGATAGATGGTATCCTCATATAGATATTATTAAAAAGTTTAATAAGCATACTATAATATTATGGTATAATAAAAGAATATCTAAAGATGAGGTAACGAGAACTTATATTAAACTGTATGAATATGAAACTTGAAGATATATCATTTATACTTGTAGCAATTTTACTTATTATTTATATAGTTGTATGTAGTATAAGTATAAAAGGAAATACTGAAAGAATAGAATATTTAAGTAATAAACTTGATTCTATTACAATAAATAATAATTATTCTTATTCACATATAACAACATTTGAAAATAAAACTCCTGAAGAAGGTATAGATGAAGCTTTACAATATTATAATATAGAACATCCTACAATAGTTAAAGCACAAGCTATACTTGAAACAGCCCATTTTTCATCAGATTTATGTGTAAAGAATAATAATCTATTTGGATTATATGATAGTAAGAATAAAAGATATTATTCCTATAATCATTGGTGGGAGAGTATTGAAGCATACAAGGAATTAATTCAAAGAAAGTATGATAATAGTAAATATTATTATATGTTTCTTGAAGATATTAAATATGCTAAAGACAAAGAATATATCAATAAATTAAAAGAAATAGCAGAAGAATTAGAATAAAATGACAAGGGAAGAACTATCAAAATTAGCATTATCTAAGGTAGATGAGGCTAATTGTTTAGTATTAAACTTGGCTACAGGAACAGGTAAAACTAAAATAGCTATAGAGTGTACTAATAAAATATGTGATAAAGTATTTAAAAGAGAAGAAGAACCTACTCATGTACTTATATTAGTATCAAAGACTGTACATAAAGATGTATGGAAGAAAGAACTTGATAAATGGGGTATTAAGACAGACTGTATTATTATAGAATGTTATGAGTCTCTACATAAATATGAAGATGCTTATTTTGATGTAGTAATATGTGATGAAGCACAACATTTATCAGAGGCTAGACAAGAGTCACTTAAAACAATACACATTCAAGATTTATTGATAGTTCTATCAGCTACATTAAAGAAAGAATTATGCTGGTTCTTTAAAACTAATTATAAGACAGAATTCATTAAATGTGATATTAAGGAAGCTATAGAAGATGATGTATTACCAGAGCCTACTATTTATCTTCTTCCCTTAAAACTTGATAATTCTGTATGTCGATATAAGTATGATAAGTTTAAAAAGACTATTGTAGGAACTCAATTAAGTTACTATAATAATATGTGTAGTTTGATAGATTTCTATAAAAGAAAGTATATGACTTCTAAGAGAGAGTTTATGAAAACTCTATGGCTTAGAGCTTGTAATGATAGACTTAAATGGTTATCTGAACAAAAAGAAGATACTATTAAAGTAATACTTAATAAATTGAATAGATATAGAACACTTACTTTCTGTTCTAGTATAGAACAAACTGAGAAATTAGGTAAGTTCTGTATTAATTCAAAGAACAAGAAATCTGTTGAATATCTTGATATGTTTAATAATAAACAAATTAAACATATTACTTCTTGTAATATTCTCAATGAATCTGTTAATTTAGTAGATTGTAGAATAGGTATATTCTGTAATCTTAATGCCTCAGACATAATAGTGAAGCAAAGAAATGGGCGAATCCTAAGGCATAAAAATCCTGTTATCATAGTACCATATTATGAGCATACAAGAGAAGCTGAATTAGTAGATAAGATTATTGAGAATTATAATGAAGATAGAGTAATTACTATTCATAATCTTAATGAAATAAAATTATGAAATGAAGATAGAAATAAATGAAGATATATGTGAAAAGAATGGATTAAATATAAGCGAACTCTTTGCTATTCTTCTTATAAAATCTTGTGAAGATTTGTCAAAGCTATTTCAATCTATGGAAGATAAAGAAATAATAGTTAAAGATTTATTTAAAGGCTATATGGTTACACAAAGATGGGATGATGTAGCCTCATCCATTCTTTTAGATTCTGAAAAAACTCATCAATCCCAAGAAAGATTAGAGGATTTAGTTATAAAATTAATGGAAATATTTCCAAAAGGAAAGAAAGAAGGAACTTGCCATTATTTTAAGGGTAACAAAAAAGATAACATTCTTAAACTTAAAAAGTTCTTTAAATTATATGGTAAATATACCGACCAACAAATATTAGATGCTGCAAGAAATTATGTTGCTTCTTTTAATGGAAATTATGCTTATATGAGAATCCTTAAATACTTTATATGGAAAGATGAAATTAAAGTAAATTCAGAAGGAATTAGGTATGTAGAAGAAGTATCTGATTTAGCTAATTGGATTGAAAATGCAGGACATGAAGATTCTTTAAGAAATGATTGGACTGTCGAATTAAAATAATTTTATATTAAACGTTTAATTAAATTACATTATTATGAACAAAGAAAAATTGTCTATTGTAAAGACGAATTATGTCATTAATGGAACAACAACCTATTGTGAAATTACTTTTAAGTTTAAAGCAATGCCTTTTGTAGTAGCTGCTTTTAGAAATCATAAAGCTCTTACTGCATTAAAAAGTAATGTAACTCCTAATGTAGAACTTATTGAAAAAAATAAAGCTATTAAAGTAGGTGAAGCTATATTTAAAGTAAAAGGTGTTGCAAAGTGCAATCTTAATGATACTTATGATGAAACTTTAGGTAAGAGAATAGCTTTCTCAAAGGCTTTTATAACAGGACATAAGAAGTTTAAACATATTATAGATATGTGTTATAAGGCTCTTGTAGATAAGGGTTGTGATATGTCTACCACTTATAATAGCGAAAATGATATTATTGTTAGAGAACTTGAACATCTTGATAAATTAACTCATGGAGAACACTAAATCTCTTAGAGAAAGAGTTATTGCTGGTCTTGAAGAAAGGAGAGAGAGAATACTTAATGGAGATATTAATTGTATTCCTCTTCCTTTTAAGAGATTTCAATCTGAATTGCCAGGCATAGAACAAGGTAAATATTATTTAATTAGTGGAGCTACTAAAGCATCAAAAACACAGCTCACTAATTATATATTTATGTATAACACTATCTTGTATTCATATTATAACCAAGGTATTATTCAGCCAAAAATATTCTATTATAATTTAGAGGAAACAGCAGAAGCTATTACTTTAAGATTTATGTCTTATCTATTATATACATTATCAGATAAAAGAATAAGTCCTACTGATTTAAATAGTACTAATGCAGATAATCCTTTAGATGAAGAAATAATAGATTTATTAAGGTCAGAAGAATATACAAATATACTTGATTATTATGAAGAAGTAGTTAGTTTTATGCCCTCTAGAAATCCAACTGGAGTGTGGAAAGATTTAAAATCTTATGCAGATAATCATGGTACTATACATAATAAAACTTGTAAATATAAGGATGAATTTGGAATAGAACATACTGGAGAACAGTTTGATTACTATGAGCCTAATAATCCTAATGAATATATATTTATTATTATAGACCATGTATCTTTACTAGAAGCAGAAAGAGGTTTAACATTAAGAGAATGTATTAATAAACTTTCTGAATATATGATTATTTTAAGAAATAGATATAAATACATTCCTGTAATAGTTCAACAACAAAGTACTGAAACTACTAATTTAGATGCATTTAAGAATAATAAAATCAGACCCACTATGAGTGGATTGTCAGATAGTAAATATACTGCTAAGGATTGTGATGTGATGTTAGGTATAACTAATCCATTTAGTTATGAACTTCCTGAGTATTTACAATATAATATTCAGATGTTTAAAGGTAACTTTAGATGTCTTGAAATAGTATTAAATAGGTCTGGTCAAAGTAATGGAATATGTCCTTTATTCTTCGATGGTGCCATCAATTTCTTCGGAGAGCTTCCATTACCTAACGATAAAGAAAATCTTGAAAAAGTATATAAAAAACTAGAGAAGATTAGGAATACTAAAATTGTTAGTAATACTAAGTCTTTTCTATCATATTCTCTAAGTAAAAACAAAAAAGAGTTGCACAATAAAACTATACTTAGTAAATTTGCAGCTCTGTTTAATAAAATAATTAAAAAATATTAATCAAAAAGCAATGAGTAAAATACTTGTTTTAGCTAAAAGTGGATTTGGTAAATCTACTTCTATTGGTGAGATTCCAGAGTTAGGTCTTAAAGGATTAGACCCTAAGACAACTTATTTAATTAGCTGTGTAAATAAGCCTCTTCCTTTTAGAGGTGCAAATAAAAAGTTTGTAGTTACTACTCCTAATAATCCTACAGGAGGTAATAGAGTAATTACAAACGATGCAGAGATTGTAGCTAAGATTATTAATATGTTAGCTAAATCTCCTTATAAGAATATAGTGCTTGATGATATGAATTATATGGCACAAGATTACTATATGAAAAATGCCCTTAAAGGAGGATGGGATACACCTAAAAAGATTGGGTATAATACAGGTTTGGTATTTGATGCCATTAATGCTGTTCCTGAGGATAAGAATATTATCTGTTTAGCACATTATGAGGAGTATAAAGATAAGAATGGTGATAGTATTTCCTATAAATATAAGAGTACAGGAAATATGGTGGATTCTTATATTACACCTGAAGGTAAATTTGAGATAGTTCTTTATGGAAAATCGTCTTTTGATGAGAAAGAAAAGAAATCTATTAGAGAATTTGTAACTAATGATGATGGTGTATATCCAGCAAAATCTCCTATAGGAATGTTTGACTTATATATTCCAAATGATTTAGGATTAGTAGTAGATAAGATAGCAGAATATTATGAGTAATAGTTTATAAGGTAAATTGATTGTATTTAGGTAACATTTTTATATTAAAACATTATTAAACATTAAATTAAACATTATTTATTATGAAAGAAATTACAACTCGCCAGATGGCAATGATTAAGAGAATTGCAATGAATGTAAATCCATTGGTAGTAAAGAAGAATAAGCTTATTTCAAAGATTAATGAGCTTACAACAGAAATTGCAGAGATTAATGATGCTATTGAAGGCAATGAAATGGGAATTAAGACTATAACAGGAGGTCTATCTAGTGAAACTCTTATTATCAAAACTGTAACAGATAGTGGTAAGGTAGATAAGAATGGTAATCCTATTAAGGTTACTAAGTATGAGCCTAATGCAGAGTGTGTTCAGTGGAATGAGGATAAGAAAGTTTATATTGTTAATAATGAATCTGCTATAGATGAAGCTTCTACATATACTAGTGGAGAGGATGTAGATAGTACAGATAATGCAGCAGAGAATGTACTTTAAACAATAATAACATAAATAGAAGATTTAATTTAAACAATAAATAATAAAATATTAACTAAAAAAAAATAATTGAAATATGAAAAGTTATATAATGATGGCCTTTGGAAAGGCACAAGAATCTAAGGAAGCAGCAGAGATTAAGAGATACACAGGTGTAGGTAGTGTATTTGTAGTAGGAGTTAATCCTAATAAGTCAGAACTTGAAAAACTCTATGACAGAGAACTTGACAAAGACCCTGAATATGTTACAGAGAAAGATGGTGTAGTTAGTGCAAGAATTGACTTTATTGTTAAGACAGATACTGCTGCCAAGTGTAACAATGATATAGAGTTACTTACTAAGGTTTCTATGTTTATTAGAAAGGAATATCGTTTTAATAAGGAGAAGACTAAGGTACAGGTAATTGATAAGTATGGTAGAACTGCTTGGGTAACTAAGGAGCAAGCTAAGAACCATGAAATTCCTGTATATAGTAATGGTAAACCTGCCAACATTGACAAGGATTATAGACCTGCTTATGTTGGCGAGGAAGATATAACTAATTTCCTTAAGGTGTTCTTGGGTATTCCTAATGTAGAAAAGTGGGTTAAGAATGAGGAAACAGGTAGAAGAGAAGTAGTAGGACTTGTTGATAATCCAGAGGATTGTGAGTGTAGACTTGAGAATATTGAGGATTACTTTAAGGGTAAGTTCAATGAGATTAAGGATGCTATTAATCTTATGCCTAATAATAAGATTAAGGTACTCTTTGGTGTAAGAACTACTGATGAAGGTAAGCAGTATCAAGATGTTTATACAAGAAAGTTCTTGAGTAATGCAGTATCTGTTTATGATAAACTTTCTGAGGATGTACAAAGTGCTAAGGATAATGGTGCTTATCCTAATACAGAGTTTGTTATTGCAGACTTGCAGGAATATACAGTTCAAGCTACTAACTTTAATAATACTAATAATGATAATGGGGATATGCCTTTTGATGGAGAAGCTCCAGCAGCAACAGATTGGTTTAATAACTGATAATCAATAGATTATATAGAAATAGTTAAACTATAACTTTATGGCTTTTGGTGTTCCTAAGAACTCTGTAAGTCTTGAAGATATTATGAATAGAGTGACAGAAATTGATATTCTGTCATTCTATCTTAATATCAAAGAAATACCTTGTGTAATTCATTCTCCTTTCAGAGAGGATAATAGACCTTCTTTTGGACTATATTTAAGTAACAATGGAAGAATATATTATAAAGACTATGCCACTAATGAAAGCGGAGGAGTATTTGACTTATTGGGAAATCTATGGAAATGTAATTATAAAGAGGTATTAGAAAGAATAAATAAGGATATAACAAAGATTAATAAAGGTAACATTAAAATTAATAATACTATAAACTCTATAATAGTAAGAAATAACAAAGAACATAATAGTAACTCTGACTTACAATGTAAAGTAAGAGAATGGAGAAACTATGATATAGAGTATTGGAGTCAATATGGTATTAGCTTAAAGTGGTTAAAATATGCAGAGGTATATCCAATAAGTCATAAAATAGTAATAAAAAACCAACACAGATATATATTTAAAGCTGATAAATTAGCTTATGCCTATGTAGAGCATAAAGAAGGTAAAGTGTCTATAAAAATATACCAACCAAAAAATACAAATGGTTATAAATGGTCTTCAAAACACGATAGTTCTGTAGTTTCCTTATGGACTAAGATACCTGAATATGGAGATATATTATGTATATGTTCTTCATTAAAAGATAGTCTTTGTCTTTGGGCTAATTCAGGAATACCTTCAATATGTCCTCAAGGTGAAGGGTATAATATGAGTAATACGGCTATTAATGAATTAAAGAGAAGATATAAATACATCTTTGTGCTATTTGATAATGATGATGCTGGTAAAATTGATGGTTTGAAGTTTAGCACAAACACAGGATTTATTAATATAGTATTACCTGATTATGGAGCGAAAGATATCAGTGATTTATTTAAATTATTAGGTAAGGATAAATGGTTACAAGTAATAATACCATTATTTAAAGAAGCCATTAAGGAAAAAGATAGTATAAAGGATAACAATAATAATATTAATAATTAATTAATTAAATTTTAAATTATGGAAAGAAAAGAAGCTTATGAGCAGATTAAGAAATTAGGTCTGCAAGAGGAGTGTAAGAAAAAGTATGGTAAGAACTTTACTCAGTGCAAAACTAGTGAGTTAGAGTGTATTATTGATAGATTTAATAGTGTTAAAGATGGAACAAAAGTAAAGATTACTGAGGCACTAACTGAACCAAAACCTAAGCATTATTTCTATAAGTTGCTTGCCATTCTTAGGAAAAGACATATTCTTCTTGAGTCTGATGTTAAGGAGATATTGGGTTAATAATACAGGTAAGGAGATTAATCTCTCCTTACCTAATTTTTTATTTATTATTACTTTGTAATTTAATAATTATATTTTAATTATATTATGATAATCAATACACAAGAAAGTGATATTCAAGTAGTTGGTGATATTACAGAATTTAAATCTTCAATAGACCCAAAGAATCTTGAGTTTATTACTACTTTGTTATCATCAAATCTATATTCAGCTCCTGAAAGGTCTTTTATAAGAGAAATAGTAAGTAATGCTTGGGATTCTCAAGTTGAAGCAGGTACTACTAATATTCCTATTATAATAAAGATTACTGAAAGTAAAAGAACAAATTATTATGGTAAAGACTTTACAGGATATGGAGATATAACCATTAGAGATTTTGGTACAGGATTGTCTCCTGAAAGATTTAATGATATTTACAGAAATATAGGAAGTAGTACTAAAAGAGAGTCTAATGATTATCATGGCACTTTTGGTATAGGTCATTTAAGTGGGTTCTCTTGTAGTAATACTATGTATATTACATCATATTATGAAGGTACTTGCTATGAATATATAGGTATTAAGGATGCTAATACTATAGTATATACATTAGTATCTACTACTCCTACTATAGAAAAGAATGGTCTTGAAGTAACTCTTAAAAATGTATATTTAGATAAGTATAGGAAATCTCTAAAATATATTAATTTCTTCCCTAATGTCTTTATAGATGATAATAATCCTTTTTTAAAATCTATGAATGATATTAAGATAAAGAAATATAATAATTTTTGGGTAGCTTCTTGGATAATAGCAGATAAACTTCTTTTAGGAAATGTACTATATCCTCTTAATAAAGTAGAATTAAACTTAGATGATTCTTCTTTAAGAAAATTCCTAGAAGACATACAACATACAGGAATAGTATTCAAATTTGATATAGGGGAACTTAGTGTAACTCCTAATAGGGAAAATATTATCTATACAAAAGAATGTGTTGATAAAATTATTAAGAAAGTATCAGCCGCAAAACAAGAAATTGATAATCTTATTAATGAAAAAGCTAAAGAAGATTTTACAGATTTGGTAGAATACACTCAAATTATTACTGATGATAAGTGTTTTGATTTCTTTAGTGAAAAAATATGTGGCTATGGTTCTTATATGTATGAGATTCCTAAAAATCAAGCTACAGGACTTACTTATAAAAGTAAATACTTAGTACCATATCTTGATTTATTAAGATTACTTGTGCATAATATAACTTATTGCTCTAAATATCTTATATGTGATGCTCGTATTTATACTGTAGATAGAAAAATACCTTTTAGATATAATAAAAAATTTAATCTTAAGAATGTTATTACAGAAAAAACTGAGATTCTTATTCTTAAAGAGGATATAAAATTAGGTAAGTATCTTAAAAACTATTTACTTGAGAAATATCCTTATGGTAATAGTTGTATAATATTAAAGCCATTGGATGTTAATACTTTAAAAACTTATATTGGAAATAATAGTATTTCAGTATATAGTAATACAACAGATATTAATTTTATACTACAAGAGTTTGTTGATTATATTTATAGTAAAGGTACAGTAGTAGATTTTAATAATGATGCAGATTTTATTAAATATAAAGAAGAATGTAAAAAAGAAGCTAAGTTAAATAGAGAGAATAACACTTTTAAAAATGAAGAAGTTATTTTAAATATATACAATAACAGTTATGCTGGAGCATTAAGACGTACTTGTAATAATTTTAATAAAGCTATAGAATATCTTAAAAATTGTCATAAAGGAATTGTACTTATTGATAGGGGTGCAACTGAATATACTAAAGAGATTATTATAAAAAGAGGATTTTTACCTGTATTTGTTAACAAGAAAGTGAAAGAAGCTCTTAAAGATTATAGTTTTAACGTAGAGTTGGATTGGGTATTAAATAAAGACCCATATCTGAGTTACTGTAAAACTATAATTGAAGTATTTGGAGGGGAGTCTTATATTAATGAGAGGTTAAAAGCATTAAAAGAGGTAATATCATCTAATTATTTAGAAGATATTAATAACATTATAAAAGTAATTAAATCATATTGTGATGATAGTATTTATGGTAGACAAGCAAAAATTACAGGTATTACAGATGTTTCTCTTAAAAATAGATTATTAAAAATTAAAGGTTTTCTTGAAAAATATGAAGACACTTTAACTATTATGAGAGATTCAGGAATAGCTACTGGGTATTATGGCCCTGATGATAAAAGATTTATAGGTCTTATTGCTAAAATATTGGTAAAAAGTAAAAGTTTTATTGTTAATCCTACAGCTTATAGAAGTATAAAAAGTAATAAATTAATTAATATATTATGCAAAAAGTAATTAGAATTAATAACAAGGTTATTGTTATCCTTAACAATGGTTGTAAGTTTGAAAAGGAGAATGTTACAGATGAAGAATTTGAAATCATCTGTAATTCATCTGACGAAGAACTTATAAAAATGTTTAATCCTCAATATGAAAAGGATTTAGAGGAAGCAGAAAGTGTTAAGAAAGTTATAAATAGTGTAGAAACCTCAAATCTTCTTATTAAGAAAGGGGATTCTATATACTTTAAGGGAGTATCAGAGTTATCATTACCTAAAGAATTAGTAGAAGCTATTATTACTGCTGAAAATAGTAATGATGGACTTAAACTTGAAGCATATAGAAACTTTTGGACTCTTATGTCACTTAATCCTAATGAAGAATGTAGAAAGAATCTATTCTGGTTCTTGACAAAATATGATATGACTATTGCCAAGTGTGGATTTTTTATAGGATATAGAAATGTAGATACTACTGATGAAGAAGGAGTATATACAGACCATCATTCACATACTTTTAAGATTAAAATTGGTGAAATGGTTACTATGCCTAGAGAGCAGTGTGATTGTGATTCTAAGGTCTCTTGCAGCCGAGGCTTACATTGCTCAAGCGTTGGATGGTTAAAAAGAAATTATTGTGGTAATACAGGATTAGCTTGTTTAGTAGACCCCTCTCAAGTTGTTGCTGTGCCTCATGTAGATGATTACGGCAAACTTAGAACTTGTGCATATTTACCTATTAAAGTTATTAAGTACAATGAAAATAACGATGTAATACCACTTGATGTTGAAGATGGATTTGATTGTAGTTATGTAACTAAGGTTATTTATGAAGGTCTTATGGGTACAGAGGAATCCCCATATAAAATTACTATACCAGATATAAAGGGTATTAATAAGGAAAGTATTCAGGATAAACTTCTTGATATTGCTATGAAATGTGTAGTAGATAGGGTTATTGAGGAAGAAAATAAATCCAAGTAATTCTAATAAACATATAATATATGTCAATAGAAGAGTATTTTGGTGATTGGATTAGGATTATAGACAGGACAGAGTTAAATAAGGTAATGAATACATTAAATAATGAGTATAATAGATTTCCTGTCTTTCCATATAAAAAAGATGTATTTAAAGCTTTTAAACTCTGTCCTTTAAATGACCTTAAAATAGTTATTATAGGTCAAGACCCTTATCCAGATAGACATGGCTTCAAACCAAGAGCTACAGGACTAGCATTTGCTAATAATAGTGAAATTCCTGAAGAATATTGGTCTCCTTCATTAAAAATACTTAAAGATTCAGTAATTAATTTGGATATTCCACATAATTGTTGTACCTTTGACCCCACATTAGAGAGTTGGGCTAAACAAGGAATACTTTTATTAAACTCAGCTCTTACTTGTAGAGAGAATAGTATAGGTTCTCATATAGGAATATGGAGACCTTTTATTGTTAAGTTACTTATTAAGTTATCAGAGTATTACACTGGTATAGTATATATATTATTAGGTAATCAAGCTAAATCTTTTGAGAAGTATATTGGAAATAATAACTTTATATTAAGTTGTAATCATCCTGCATATTATGCAAGAAAAGGAATTGATATGCCAAATAGTATATTTATTACAGCAAGTAAATTAGTTAAAGATAACTTTGGTGAAGAAATTAAATGGTATAATGAAGTAGAATTATAATAAACTTATAAAACTTATAGATTAATTATGAAGAAGTATTTTTTAAAAGACGGTAAAGAAGTTAAATTTGGTGACTTTATTTTAGGTACACATAAATTCGGAAATACTGTTACTAAGATTTTAACTACATTTGATGAAGATTCTATTGACGTACTTAAAGGTTTAGGTATTGTTATAGAGAAAGATGTTAAAGATGAAAAGTTTGATATTGCTTTTATTGACTGTCATTTAAGGATGGTATATGAATATATAGCTAATAAACTTGATATAAGTATTCAAGGAGCTAAGAATTATTTGATGGATTTGGAAGATATAAGTCCTACAGCAGCACTTAATATATATTTGAAGAGAATATCAAATAAACTTATTAAGAAATATGATAAAACTCCTATAAGAGAACTCCCTGAGATATATATTATATCAATATATAATGGTAAAGTTGAAGCAATATGTCCTAAAGATATAAAGAATCTAAAATATTTTGCTTGGTTTAGGAGTAAAGAAGATGCTGAATTTGCAAGACAGTGTGTAATTAATCTTATAGAAAAAATGTTTGGTAAAGATGACCAATCAAAAGATTAATAAGAAAGTAATTAACGCCACTGAAGTAACTGTTAATGGAGTAAAGTATAGAAGTAAACTTGAAGCTAGATGTGCTCAGATACTCAAGGAGAATAATATCTCCTTTGAGTATGAGCCATTAAAGATAGAGTATATACCTAAGTTTGAATATTATGGTGAGAAATATAGAGCTGCTTTTTATACCCCTGATTTTATAGTAGATAATAAGTATATACTAGAAATTAAAGGCTGGAAAACAGACACATATCGCTATAAAAAGAAGTTAGTATTACTTAAACTCTTAAAAGATAGTAACTATACTAAATATAGATTCTTTGAAATAAAGACTCTTACACAGTTAAGACAGTGGATTAAGAATTATAAAGATAAAAAGTATGAAGAAACTAAGTGAAGTAGCTTGGAATGTTACTGAGGAAGAATACAGAGCAGACCCTGCTTTAAGCTATTCTACATTAAGTAGATTTGATAGAGAAGGATTTGCTAATATTGATAAATTATTTGATAAACAAGAAACTCCTTCACTATTACTAGGAAGTATAGTCGATACTATTCTTACAGATGGTGAAGATGAGTTTAATAGAAGATTTGTTGTAGCAGAATATCCTGATATACCTGACTCTATCATACAAATAGTAAAAGCTTTATTTAATGAGTTTTCTGTTACTCATAGAACATTAGAGTCTATTCCTAATGAAGAAGTAATAGGCTTTGCAAGTAGATTTAATTATCAGAATAATTGGAAGCCTGAAACTAGAGCTAAAGTTATAAAGGAGAAAGGTAATAGATACTATGATTTGTTATATCTTACTGTAGATAAAACATTAGTATCTCAAGATATGTACAATGATGCTCTTAAAATGGTTGATGCTTTAAGAACATCTGAAGCTACTAAATGGTATTTTGCAGATAATAATCCTTTTGAACCAGAAATAGAAAGATATTATCAGTTAAAGTTTAAGGGGGAATTTAAAGGCATACCTATAAGATGTATGTTTGATGAGCTAATCGTACTTCATGAAGAAGGTGTTATTATTCCTGTAGACCTCAAAACTACAAAAGATGTAACAACATTTGAAGATTCTTTCTTTTCTTGGCGGTATTACATCCAAGCCCAAATGTATGCAGAAATTTTAAAACAAAATTTAAAAGACGATGAATATTTTTCTAAATTTAAAATAGAAGAATATCGTTTTATTGCAGTAGATAAAAAATTATTAACACCTATTGTTTATAATTTTAGAAATACTTTTGGTAAAGTTCCACTATTTTATAAAGGTACTTGGTATAGAAATTGGAGAGTTATCATTAAGGAATTACATTGGCATTTAACACACAAAGAAGTAAAACTTCCTTATAAAATGTATATTGATTATATAGCTAATAATGGAGTGTTAGATATATGTAAATATTTAAATGGTTATTTGGAAAATAATTATACTGAACCTAATATTCCTTTAAGTGAAATGGAGTGGAAAGATGTGGTAGGATATGAAGGTTATTATAAAGTAAGTAACACAGGCAGAGTAATTAGATTAGAAAGAAAAGTATGGAGTCCACATAATAATTCTTGGAGCACTATACCAGAAAAGCTCTTAGATTTAACAGCTACAAAAAGTGGTTTAAATGAAAATGCTTATGTACAAGTATCTTTAACTAAAGACGGAGTTAATAGAAAACATTACTTTGTACATAGGTTAGTTGCAGAGGCTTTTATTCCTAATCCTGACAATTTACCTGTAGTGAATCATATAGATGAAAATGGCTTAAATAATAGAGTTGATAATCTTGAATGGTGCACTCAAGACTATAATACTAATTATGGTAATAGAAATACTAAAGTAAGTGTACAACTTGGGGTAGCTATTGACCAATATGATTTAGAGGGAAATTTTATAGCTTCTTATAGAAGTGCAGCTGAGGCTTGTAGACAATTAAATTTACCAGTTAATAGACAATCTAATATATCTGCTGTATGTAGAGGAGTAAGAAAGTCTAGTCTTGGTTTTATATGGAAATTTCATAACGATAAAGAGTAAAATAAATTATAATAATAAATATATATGAAAAAGACAACAAAATATTTGAATATGGCAACAAAGCTACTTACAGAAATCTATAAAGATGATTTACCAGCAGTAGCTACTATAATCTGTGCTCAAGCAGATAAAGATTATGAGACTATCTATAAGTGCTTGAAATCAGTTAAAGATGAAATTGAATCAATAGAATATAAACTTAAACAAGAAGGAAATCTATAATGACTATTGAAGAATGGTTAAATAATAATGAACTTTCTATTAATATATTTAATAAGAAATATAGATATAATAATGAAAGTTTTGAAGAATTTCTTGATAGAATATCCCACGGCTATACTCCTATAAAAGAACTTATAAGAAGTAAGAAGTTTATTTTTGGAGGTAGAATACTTGCAAATAGAGGGATTCCTAACAGGCATCTTAGCTTATCAAATTGTTATGTTATTACCCCTCCAGAAGATAATCTTGAAAGTATTGTAGATACTGCAAAAAAACTAGCAAGAACTTATAGTTATGGCGGAGGTTGTGGAATAGATGTGTCTAAACTTGCTCCAAAAGGAGCTAAAGTACATAATGCTGCAAAAGAGACTACAGGAGCAGTATCTTTTATGGATTTCTTTTCTTATATAACAGGTCTTATAGGTCAAGAAGGAAGAAGAGGTGCCTTAATGATTAGTATAGACTGTAATCATCCTGACTTAATAGAGTTTATTAATCTTAAAAGTCAGAAAGATATATGTACTAAAGCTAATATTTCTGTTAGAGTTAGTGATAAATTTATGCAAGCTGTATTAAATGATGAAGATTATACTCTTCATTATTATAGACCAGAAGGTAATCAAACAATAGAAAAGACCATTAAAGCTAAAGAAATATTTCACTTATTAGCTCTTAGAAATTGGGAATGGGCAGAGCCGGGGATACTATATTGGGATAGAATACAAGGATATAATTTATTAGATAACACAGGTTTTAAGTATGCTGGTGTTAATCCATGTGCAGAAGAACCTTTACCTGCTGGAGGTAGCTGTCTTTTAGGTAGTATTAATCTTAGTGAATTTGTAATTAATCCTTTTACAAATAATGCTAAAATAGATTATGAGGCTCTTGAAGAAGCTACTAGTATAGCAGTAGTAGGACTTAATCAAGTATTAATTGAAGGCTTGAATTTTCATCCTCTTAAAGAGCAACAAGAAACTGTTAGAAGTCTTAGGCAAATAGGATTAGGAACTTTAGGACTAGCTGATATGCTAATTAAATTAGGTATTACTTATGGTAGTGATGAATCTATAAATACTATAAAAGAAGTATATAAGACTATTGCTACTATAGCAATAAAACAATCTTTAGAATTAGCTAAATCTCATGGTTGTTATCCTGTTTGTGATAAAGGTAAATTAGTAGAATCTAACTTTATAAAGAATCTCAAATTAGATGAAGCTACTCTAAATGAAATAAAAGAGTATGGTTTATATAATAGTCAATTATTAACTTGTGCTCCTACAGGAAGTATAGGAACTATGCTTGAAGTAAGTACAGGTGTAGAACCTAATTTTGCGTTACATTATACAAGAAGAACTCAATCACTTGATGGTAAAGATTCTTATTATGAAGTTAATGCTAGAATACTTGCTGATTATCTTACTTTATTTGACACTACAGAAATACCTAATTACTTTGTAACGTCTTCAGATATTAAGCCTTTACAAAGAATTAAAGTACAAAGTGAATTACAAAAATATATAGATGCTTCTATAAGTTCTACTATAAATCTCCCTAAAGAAACTACAGTAGAAGAAGTAGAAGATATATATATTAATGCTTGGAAATATGGTCTTAAAGGAGTAACTGTTTATAGAAGTGGTTGTAAAAGAGAAGGAATACTTACTGTAGATAAACCTATAGATATACAAAGTACAGTAGCACCTAAAAGACCTAAGGAACTTGAAGCAGACTTTTATTTAGTTAAGTCTAAAGGACAGCAATTTATAGTTCTTGTAGGATTACTTAATAATAAACCTTATGAAATATTTGCGTTTAGACCTAATATGTCTATATCAGTAGATAATCATAAAGGTACTATTATAAAGAAAGGTAAAATGCATTATAGCTTTAAGTCACAGTTTGTAGAAATAGGAGATTTACAACTAAGAAATGAAGACACTGAGGAAAAAGCAGCTACTTTATATGCTTCTATGCTATTAAGACATGGTATAGATATTAAGTATATTATAAAGACAGCTAAGAAAGTTAATGATAATATTACTTCTTTTAGTTCTGCTATGTGTAGAGTATTAAGTAAGTATGTTCCTAAAGAAACACTTAAAGATAAGTGTCCTGATTGTGGTGGAGAACTTATAAGAGAAGGAGGATGTATTCATTGTAAAAACTGTGGATATAGTAAATGTGAATAATGATTAAAAAATATACAAGAGAATATGCTGAAGAAGGATTAGCAATAAAACATATTACTATATATTTCTTTGGTATAAAAATAAAAGAGGAGTTAATTACTACTACTAATAGTAATGTAATATATCAACTTACTCCTAGAGTTAGTAAACCTAGAGTTAATGGATTTATAAATAATAAATAATTATGAAATTAAAGATTAAGATAAAAGTGTTAGCTAATGGCTATATGCCTGAAATTATAGATAAAGGTGATTGGATAGATTTAAAGTTAGCAGAAACTGTACATCTTGTACCTCCACAGGCAGGAACTCTTAAAAAGAAGCAAGAGCAGTTACAGACTCTTAGTTATAGAAATGTTACTGCTGAGGTTACTTATTTACCATTAGGAGTAGCTATGGAATTACCTAAAGGATTTGAGGCTATAGTATTACCAAGAAGTTCTACACCTAAGAAATTAGGTATTATATGTGCTAACTCGATGGGAGTTATAGACGGTAAACTTAACATTTTTTAATAAATTATTTACTTATTGTCTTGGAATTATTGATAATTTTCCGTATCTTTGCATAAAAAAAAATAAAATTATGGTAACTAAAATTTGTGAGAATTGCGGAAAAGAATTTAAGGTAATTAAATGTAGAGAAAATACAGCAAAGTATTGTTGTAGAAAATGTTCAGATAAATCTAAAAAAGCTAGTAACAATGTTATTTGTTCTTTTTGTGGTAAACCTTTTCATTTAAAAAATTATCAAATTAATAGATATAATAGAACATTAGGTATTTTTTGTAGTAGAGAATGTTTAAATGAAGCTAAAAAAATCTATTATGTAAAAGAAGGTAATCATCAATATGGATTAACAGGAAATAAAAATGCAAGTTTTAAAAACAAAGATTTGGTATATAAAAATCATAAAGTAAATGATATTTATGTATATTTTCCTAATCATCCATATTGTAGTAAGACAGGAAGAATAAAATTACATAGATTATTAGTAGAAGAACATTATTATATGTTTCCTATAAAATATTTTGAATATAATAATGGATGGTGGATATTAAAAAGAAATATTGAGGTTCATCATTTAGATGGAAATCATGATAATAATGACATTTCTAATTTAATTCCATGCACTAAATCTGAACATAGACATTACCATAAAACTATTATAATAGAACGAGATAAAGGTAAGATTTTAAAAGCTGCCGTCTTAAAATAGGGTGAATTGCTGGAAGGGTGAGATTCCTAATCAGCAGCCAAGCTACAGAAGAGCATAAAAGTATGTAGAAGGTTCAGAGACTAACAGGTGAATAGCTCAGATAATAAACCTGACACGAGTGCCCTACATTGCAAAATCAATGAAGATATAGTCCGAACTTATATTAAATGAAGTATAAGAATTATAGAATAAAGAGTCTATAAGATAACAAATGAGTTATAATGGTGACAGTGATGAATGGAAATTTCCTGCTATTGCTATAAGAGAAACTACTATAGAAGAAGGTACTAGAATTTGTCAATTTAGAATACAGCTTAGTCAAAAAGCTACATTTTGGCAGAAACTTAAATGGCTATTTAGTAATGGTATAAAGTTGGTAGAAGTAGATAGTCTTAATAATGAAGCAAGAGGTGGTTTTGGGTCAAGTGGAGTAAAATAATATAATATGATTGTATTGTGGAAATTTATAATAATATTAGGTATAGTAGCACTTATTGCATATATTGTCAATAAAGTAGAAACTAGTAAGAAAGAAATTAATAGTAGGATGTCTTTTAAAGAATCTCTTGATTTAATAGAGCTTCCAATAGTTACTTTCTATCAAGGAGACAAGAAACTTAATTTTATGTTAGATTCTGGTAGTAATTTATCTATTATTGATATTAATGCAGTAAATAATCTTAAATTAGAGTATGTAAAACTTAATAAAGTAAATAGTATTCTAGGAATAAATGGAGAAACTAGGGATGCTGGATTTGTTAATATGAAATTTTATTATAAGCATTTAAAATTTGATTATGATTTTCAATATCTAGACCTTAGTAATGTAGTAAATTCCTTAAAGCAAGATGGAGTTACTATTCATGGTATTCTTGGTAATCAATTCTTTGTTAAGTATAAATATGTACTTGATTTTAATGATTTAATTGCTTATTCAAAGAAGTAAAATTATGAAACAGGAAGTAATAAAATTAAAATCTAGATACAAAGATATAAACTCTGAATTAATTCAAATAAAAGATAATAAATATCTACTAGAAACTAATAGTGAATATGTAAGACTAAGTAGAGCTGAAAATAGGACAATATATAGTATAGACCTTGAAGGAGGACCTATAATTGATGTAGGTGATACTATACAAGGTAAAAAGATAAAAAGTATTAAAAGTCAATATGTAATTGAATTTGAATGATTTATTTAGTTACAGGCAATTTAGAACTGTTTGAAAATAAATCTTATAAGGTGATAGGGGTAGATGAAAGTCTATCCCTATTATCTTCTCTAGAAATAATATCAGTAGATACTGAAACTGGAGGATTAGATGAATATACTAAAGATTTAAAATCAGTTCAGTTAGGTAATAAGAATTTTCAAATAGTAATAGATACTTCTACTGTAGATATTAAAAAGTATAAGGAATTATTTGAATCAGATAAACTATTTTTATTTTGGAATGCTTTATTTGATTTAAGATTCTTATATGTAAATAATATCTATCCTAGAAATGTATATGATGGGTATCTTGCTGAAAAACTAATGTGGTTAGGTTATCCTTTAGGAGTTCACTCTATGAGTCTTAAAGCAGCAGGAGAGAATTATTTAGGGATTGAATTAGATAAATCAGTTAGAGGTAAAATAATGTACCAAGGTCTTACTGAAGAGGTTATTGTCTATGGTGCTAATGATGTTAAGTATCTTGAAGAGATAAGAGAAAAACAACTAGAAGAGCTAAAAAAGAAAGACTTACTTAAGGCTATAGACATAGAGAATAGATTTGTATTAGTATTAGCTTATTGTCAGCATTGTGGTGTAAAACTTGATAGAAAAAAGTGGGAAGCCAAAATGTTGAAAGACCAAAAAAGAGAAGAAAATGCTAAAAAGAATCTTGATAAATGGCTAATAGAGAATGAGCCTAATAGTAAGTATATCTTTATAAACAGACAAGGAGATTTATTTGAAGGTTATAATCTTGAACCTCAAGTAAGTATTAATTGGAATAGTGCTAAACAAGTAGCTCCTATATTTAAAAAATATGGAGTTGAAGTGGCTATTGAAGATAAAGATAAGGGAGGAACTAAGGACAGTATAGATGCTAAGGTACTAAAGCCTCAAAAAGATAAATGTTCTTTAATTCCTTTATATTTAGACTATAAAGAAGCTACTAAGGTGACTTCTACTTATGGAGAAAATTTCTTAAAGCAGATTAATCCTGTTAGTGGAAGAATACATACTAATTATAATCAATTAGGAGCAGATACTACGAGAATAACTTCAGGAGGTAAGGATAAAAGTGCTAGAATAGAATATGTAAACTTACTTAATCTTCCTGCTGATGAAGAAACTAGAGCTTGTTTTGTTGCTGAAGAAGGGAATAAATGGATTTCTATAGACTATTCTGGTCAAGAAACTTATCTAATGGCAAGTATAGCTAATGACAAAGCTATTATAGAAGAACTTACAGAGGGGTCAGGAGACATTCATAGCCTTACAGCTTATATGAGTTATCATGAAATTCCTAGAAATACTCCTATAAAAGATATAAAGAAATTATATCATAATCTTAGGCAAGAAGCTAAGGGAATAGAGTTTGCTATTAATTATGGTGGCAATGCTGATACTATATCAAGGAATAAAGGTATTCCTATAGAAGAAGCTAATAAGATATATAATGCTTATATGAATGGTTTTAAAGGATTAAAAGCTTATCAAGATTTTAGAAGAAAAGATTGGTTTAATAAAGGATATATCCTATTAAATCCTTTAACAGGACATAAAGCTTATATATATGATTATGAACAACTTAAAGAGGATAAAGAATGGATGAAAACCCTTGATTGGGATTATTATAGAGAAATGAAAAAAACAGACCCTACTTGTTATACAGTGGAAAGAGTTAGGCATTTCTTTAAGAGAAAATCTGCATCAGAGAAACAGTCGATTAATTATCCAATACAAGCTACTGGGTCAATGTGCCTAAGATTCTCTCTTATTTATTTCTTTTATTTTCTTAGGGACAATCAGTTACTTAATAAAGTAAAAATATGTGTTACTCCATATGATGAAATAAACTGTGAAGCTCCTGAAGAAATAGCTGAAGGTATAGCACAAAAAATATATGATTGTATGATAAAAGCAGGTAAAATATTCTGTACTAGATGTAAGTTAGATGCTGATATATCTAGAGATAAAGAAGGAAATTTACCAAATTATTGGGTCCATTAAATATAATATTATGGGTTGGGAAACAAATGTAATAACACAGATTTCTTTTAATAAAGAAACTTATGATTCAATATATAAAGTTGAAGAAGAGATTGACTTCTGTAATAAAAGAATACAGGAGATAATAAATAAGCTAATGATTTATTCCACTTCTAGACCACAAGATATATTGTTAAATAGAGAGGAAGCTACATTAGAGACTATTCAAGAAGAGGTTGAGGATATGTTAGACCTTCTTGAAGAATACTTTGTTAAAAGAAGTGATTTGAGGGCACTTAAAAATAACTTTAAGTGTGTAGATGGAGACTTTATAGATAATCCTAATAGAAAAGAGAATGTAAAAAAGTGGTTAATAGATAATTGTATACTTGATAAGAGTGATTTTAGTAGTGTAAATAATACTGATAATACTCAAACAAATGATATAAAACCTATTGATATTAGTACAATAGAAGGAGATTAATTATGGGAGATATAACAAAAGAAACTTATGACAGAATAAAGGAGGATGAGAATGTTTCTCATCCTTCTCATTATACTTGGCTTAAAGATAAATGTGGTATTGAGGTAATTGATATTACAAGACATCTGGATTTTGATTTAGGTAATGCTATAAAATATATTCTTAGAGCAGGAAGAAAGCCTATTATAAATGAGAATTTAAGTGATGATTTTTATAGGGCTGCTATACAAGATTTAAAGAAAGCATTATTTTATATTAATGATAAAATTGATATGTTAGAAAATGAGTATAAAAGTTTCAACAAGCACTAAAGCTAAAGCAACTTTAAAGTTGTATAATCAATTAACTTCTTATATGTTTGAAGAAGAATATGGGGAGCTTAAATATGCTAATCCTTCAAATATTAAAGCATTAAAAGCTGCTCAGAAAGTACTTAGTATGATAATTAGTAGAGCTAAATAAATTATGAGTTATAATGAATCTTTAAGAGCTAATAGTAATTATCCTCCTATGTCTCAATTTGATTGGGATAGAGCACCTTGGAACGAAGTAGAATTACCACCTAAAGATGTAGAGGTTACTATATCTGCTATAGTAAGTAAAACTATAAAAGTTCCTGTAAGGGATTATACTATTGATGAAGAAGGTAATATTGATTTTTCAGACTGTGATTTAAAGAAAGCAGTTGAGGAGAATGTAAGACTGCCTAATACAAAAGGGTGGGATTTGGATAATTTTGAAGTAGTAATGGAATGAAATTTAGAAATAATTTAATAGGAGTTGCTTTATTAATGTTAATAATGATTGTAGTTACTATAATTGCTATAGTAACTATAGTCATTATGGCATTTAAAATACATATTTTAGTAGGTATATTTGTACTATGTGCAATTATATATTGGATATGTAGAAAACTATTATATATAGTATAAATATAACATTTAATATAATGGAAGATTTAGTAATATTAGACTTTAATAATGCAACAGTACATTTCTATAAAGTAGATAATGATACTAATATAAATGACGACTATATAGAGAAATTAGGATTTAATACCAATGAATGTAGTTGGATGTATGCTGAAGATATAGATGTATTTAAACATAAAGGTATAATAAAATGAGTGGTGGACATTTTGACTATAATCAATGGAGAATATCTGAAATAGCTGACCAATTAGAAGACTATATATATGGTCATTCTATTGATGAGGAAGATATTGAAGAATATATTGAAGACCATTGGTTAGAGGATAAAGAAAAAGAGTATATATTAAATAATAAACATACTTTACCTAATTCTCATGAATATAGTAAAGAAACTATTAAAGAGTTTAAGAAAGGATTAGCCATACTAAGAAAAGCTTACATATATGCTCAAAGAATAGATTGGCTTCTTAGTGGTGATGATGGAGAAGAATCTTTTCATGAAAGACTAAAAGAAGAGTTAAATAATTTAAAAAAATAAGAAAAATGAAGAAAGTAATTGAAGTTAATCCTAGATTTAATGTAGGGGATATAGTATATACAATAACAGGTGATAAAGCAGTAAAAAGTAAGATAACAAATGTGTGTTATACTGTATCAGATAATATAGTAAGAGGAATAGAGGAAATAGATATAACATATACTGCACTTATTATAAGTGATGGTTTGGACTTTCATTTTAATAATAACTGTGATACTGTTTTTAAGTCAAAAGACGATTTAATTGACTATTTAAAGACACAAATAGATAGAGTAACAACTGATGATTATACTATAAATTATGAAACTCATTAAACCATCATTTCAGATAATAGAACCTACAGGTTATACTATAGATGATATATATAAATCTATAGAACTTGCAGGTAGATGTTCGCATAAATCAGAAGATAAGATAACAGAAACTTCTGCTAAAGATTTTGTAGGAAGAATGCTTAATATGAAGCATTTAGCTACTTGTGAATTTGGTACTGTATATTTAAATCTTCCTAATGGTTTAATTAGCCAAGCTCTATATGGTAATTTAGTAGACAAATATTCTGAAAATGCTTATAGTATTAGGGTACCATATGTAGAAAAAACTGGACTTGTGAGTATTGGAAGAGCTGCAATTACAACTAATTATCGTGTTTTAGTAGAAAATAATTGGCTTGATGATTTACAATATCTATGTGAACCTACAGAATATCATCATAAAAGATATACTGTAAAGTTCATACTAGATAGAGCCATAGCTAATGAGTTTGTAAGGCACAGAAAGTTCAGTTTCTTACAAGAATCAACACGCTACTGCTTATATTCATCTAATAAATTTAATAATGAACTTACTTTTATTATACCCTGTTGGTTTGAAGAAATGAATCAGGGTATAATTAAGTTTGAAGAAGGTTTATATAAAGATACTTACTGTTTTCAATTTACTGAAGGAAATAAAGGAAAATCTTGTAGTATTTGGTATAAGGCTATGAGAGAAGCAGAAGAACATTATATAGAACTTATAAATCTTGGTTGGAAAGCTGAAGAAGCAAGAAATGTATTACCTCTCTCCTTAAAGACAGAATTATATATGTGTGGATTTGCTGAGGATTGGGAGCAGTTCTTCAAACTAAGAACTGCTTCTAATGCCCATCCCCAAGCCAAAGAGTTAGCTATTCCATTAAGAGAAGAGTTTATTAAAAGAGGATATATAAATGAATGACAAGATAGTTGAGAAGATAGAGATATTCTGTAAATATCAAAAAGATTTCTTTCCTAAAGAAGCTACAGGAAAGAAAACTACAGAATATATTGCTGGATATATAACAGCTATTAAGGATATACTTAATTTAATAGAGTATGAAAAAAAGTGCTATTAAACCAAAGAAATTAACTTTACATGAGTGTAAGAGAGAATTATTTCTTTTTGCACAAAGTGTAAAGAGTATTGCTGATAGGTTAGAGCAAGATGCTATAACCTATGATGTAAAGTTTCCTAAGTACTCTGCATCAACACTTAGGGATAAAGCTAATTTAATATTAGAGAGATTGTAAATCAAACTGTCTATATAATAGTAATTAAGGGGGAGTAAGTAAATAACTTACTTTCCCTTATTTTTTTCTAAAAATATTTGGTTATTATAAAATTTTATATTATCTTTGCAGCAAAAAATTAATACTATATGAGTGATTCAAGAATTTGTTATGTTCCAGTAAAGGGAATAGATGATGTAATAGCTAATCAAGTTCCTTCTTGGAATAGTCATTATGTAGCTAATTTAAGAGGATTATACGAAACTAAAAAAGGAGTTTCCACTACAGATATAAAAGAACTTATGGCTTTTCGTAGAGAATTGGCAGCAGAAGATGCTAAAGCTCTTACAGAAGCAATAACAAATCCAATAGCTGCTTATGACCAATTAAAACTTGCATTTTCTACACAAGAAAGAGTCGATAGAGTTAATATGATAGCTAATGCCTTTTCTGATGTAGTAGATGCCTTGCAAGAAGAAAATCCAAATGTTGATAGAGAAGATATTATTAGAGGATTTATTGATAAAAATGAAAAATTTCAGGGAGGACCTGCTTTCATATATAATTTAGTTTTTAAAACATTAAAAGAAGATATGGAAGATGCTGCTAATGATGGAGATACTGAGGCTGTAAATAAATATAGACAAGTATTTAAAAATTGGGGAGCACTTGTTTCATATGCTAATACTATTATTAGAGATATGGAAGGTTTTAAAATAGGAGCAAATTTAACTTTTGCTGCTGATACTAATTTATCTGATTATGATGAAAATACTTTAATAGAATCTTTTGTTGCTGATGAAGCTACTAAAGAATCTTGGCAAGAAGTATCAGAATCAGTAAGTCCTTTTGGTGCTACTTCTGTATTAGTAAGAAGAGTATTGTCAAGACTAACTCACTATACTTCACTTAAAGAAGAAGATTATGATGATTTAGGATATTTAAGAATGCTTTCTCCTGTAAAAGTGCATCAGTCACTGATGGATTTATTAAGAGGTATGCAAGGAGAAGCAGATATGATTAGATTAATGAAATTAGGAGTAGGGTCAAGACCTTATATTGGAGAAATACTAAGACTTTTTGAAAAAGACCCTATACTTAGAACACAATTCTTTGTAGATTTTAGTAAAACCTTCCAATTATACTCTATGCAACAAGAAAAAAATAAAGGAGGAGTTATAGAATATAAGAATAGTGTTCTTAATATTTTAACTAGAAGTGAAGCATTTAAAAGATATACAGCAGCTTTAGCCACTAGAGCTTTAGATGCTACACATGCTATATTTAAATATACATCAGCAGGAACTATTGTAAGTGAAGCTAGGTCTAAAGAATTAGCGGATTTTATAGAAAAGCACTTAGGAACTTCTACTGATATATTTAATGTTTTTAATAAAGCAGATTTTAGCAATCAGGACAGAAGGGACTTTTATAAAGCTGTATTACCTGTATTAGGTATTAATATGACTGAAGAAGATTATGATGTTTTAGTTAAAGATAATAAGAAAGTATCAAAATTAAATGAAGCTCTTAAAGACCTTCCTAATATACTTAGAAAGGCTAAAGAAGGTCAGAAGTATCAAGATTTAATAGATTTAAAAGTAGGTAAAGACTCTAAAGAAGGCTATTTAAAAGAGAAACTAGGAAAAGTATTTCAGATTACTGAAAGTTTAGAGTCTAGCAGAAACATACTAAGTAGAATAAGATTTCAAGGCAATACTTATTATAGTGATGTACAATCTTCTTATTTAGGTAGATTTAAAGATAAAATTGAAGCTTTTGCTAAAAATAAAAATTCAGTAGGATTGAAATTTTTCCTAGAAAGTCATTATTTAAATAATAGGGCTTTTATGGATTCTAATCAAAGAATATATAATAGATGGCTAAAAGATTTATATTATGGCAATCTTTCTAATAAGAAAAGTTTTGCCAATAACTTTACTTATAAAAAACTTTTAGGTGACGATAATCAAAAGTTTGAAGATTTTCCTCCTAAAAAACAAGCAATAACTCTTATAAATGAGTATTTTGCAGAAACTAAAGATTATGGATGGTATCCTGTATTTATATTAGGAGATAGTGGGGCTTCAAAATGGATAAGAGCACCTAGGTATTCCTTTGATACAATAGTAGATGGTTTATATGATATATTCTTAAGCGAAAGAGAATTTCAAAAAGAATTAGAAGAATTTAAGAACGGACTTACAGAAGAACATAAAAGTCTTGGAAGTCTTAATAAGATTGAATCTAACAAATTTGGATTATTACCATTCTTAAATGGAGTTAGTATTGATACTTCTAATATAGAAACTTCTGTTAAAACTGCTATAAGAAATCATTTAAATGAAGCTTTTAAAGAATTTAAAAGGAATATTAATGATGTTGGATTGTATGAACAAGTAGGTACTAAATATAAGTATTTAAATAAACTTACTTCTGTAAAAGGAGAAAAACTTTCTGCGGAAGAAGCTATAGATAAAAACTTATTTGATTATTTCTGTAATAGTAAATTTGCTACAATAGTGCAAATGAATCTTATGACAGTAAATCCTATATTTTATAAAAATGGAGATAGTACTGATTTACAGAAAAGATATAAAGAAATTCATGCTTCTGGCAATAGAGTAAGTACTGAGGCAATAAATCCATTTACAGGAAAAAGATTTAGTGAAAGAGATTATCAAACTACTGTATATTTTGATGAAGTTGAGGTAAATACTGAAGACACTAATCCAGAATTTATGGAAGTTATAGCTAATGTATATGGAAAAGATAGCGATATTTATAATGAGTATAAAGAAGCAAGTTTTACTGATGGTCAGGGATATAGAACTCTTAAGTCTTATAGAGCTGTTATGGGAATGGCTGGAAAGTGGAATAAAAAATGCGAAGATGCTTATAATAAAATAGAGCAAATAAGGGAAGAAATTAGAAGTAATAATGGAGAGATAACAGAAGAGCAATCTAAAAGAATCTCTGAATTACTTGTTACTTTCCAACCTATAAAACCTTTCTTATATACATTAGAAAGACAGAAATTAGGTGATAGTATATTTAATGTACCTGTTCAATTAAAATATGCTGAATGTACTATGATTCCTGAATTACTTCCTAAAGACAGTAAACTAAGGAATATGTTAGAGTGGGCAGAAAACAATGATGTGGATGTATTAGCTGCTACTTCAGCAGTTAAAGTAGGTTCTTTTGGTTCTGTAGATGTTAAAAATCCTACTAGTAAAGAAGAACTCTATAAAGCATTAGAAAAGAGTATTATTCATAATCTTAGCTATAATGATTATATAATTCAAACTAATGTTCCTGAGCATATTCAAGGTTCACAGTTATTTGCAACTCAAAGTAGAAAACTTATATTTGCTGGTCTTAAAGAGATGGATGACCAAGGTAATACAATATACTATGATGATTATGTTAATGGCAATTTAGTTAATATAGGAAATGGTCCAGTAAGGCTTAATGCCTATAATCTTAATAGATTTTATATAAGTCTTATAGCTTCAAATATACTTGAAGATTTAGATAAATTTTCATCTATAATAAAAGACCCTGATAAAGTAAGACAAGCTTTAGTGCAAATGACTATAAATAATAGTAGGGAAACTAAAGATAATCTTAGAGGATATGGTAAAGGGTTAGAGCAAGACTTTTTAATGCAATTATTTGAAGGTGGAATAGAGCATGATACTGCTGCCTTGTTATTAAGTATGTTTAAAAAGCAAGTTAATAAGCAAAAAATACTTGGAGGAAGTGGAGTTCAAGTATCTGCTTTTGGTATAACAGGATATTCAGAAGATAATAATCTTAAGATTATTAAAGACCCGAATAATCCTAATAACCTTCTATATGCTGAGTGTGAACTGCCTTGGGATTTAAGCTATACAGATGCTAGTGGAAATAAAATAGACTTGAAGTTTAATGATTGGTGTAATCCTGATGGAACTTTAAAAATGGGAAACAATGGAAAATCTCTTCTTGAAGAGAAGTTTCCTGATATTTTATCATTTATAGCATACAGAATACCTACAGAGGAAAAATATTCTATGCTAAATCTTAAAGTAGTTAGATTTACTCAAAAAGTTAATGGAGGAGGAGTTATTAAAGTTCCTGCTCAATGTACTAAAATTGCAGGATTTGACTTTAAACAATATTGGAGTCATTAAATTGTGTTAATTGCTGGGAACTCTTATAGAAATTGTCACTCTATATGAAAATCAGCAGCCAAGCTAGTTGAAATACTAGAAGGTTCAACGACTAATTAAGTCATAAATAAAAACATACATTAATTGTTATGAAAAGTAAAATTACAAAAGAAAGTAGAAATCTATTAATTGGAATGTTATTAGGAGATGGAACAATATCTAATAACAATGTATTTAAAATTGCTCATTCGGAGTCTCAAAAAGACTATCTAGAATGGAAAGTAAAACAACTTAAGGAAGCTGGTATAAGAAATAATGGAATAAAATCTTATATTAAAATTAAAGGATATAATATAGGAGTCCCTGTATATTATACACAGCTTAATATAATACCTTTTATTAAAGTACTAAGAAGGGTACTATATAAAAATAAAAAGATTTTAGGTAATAGAAAGTTACTTAATAGACTTGATGCTAAAGGAATAGCAATATGGTATATGGATGATGGACACATTAATATTAGAAAAGATAAGGGGAGACCTTGTGGATTCTATATAAAAATAAGTACTTGTGAACCTAAACAAGAAGTACAGACAATAATAGATTTCTTTAAAGAACAATGGAATATAAATTTTTATATGTTTCATGAGGGAAAAAAAGAGGATAGTTACTCTTTATGTTGTGGAACAAAAGAAGGATTAAAATTTATAGATATTGTTAAACCTTATGTATCTCAAGTTCCATCAATGATACATAAAATAACTTATGACTTAAGTCAGAGAAAAAGATAGCTCTGATGGTACACTTAAATGTGGAAATGCACAACACTAGAAATAGTGAAGATATAGTCTACTCCTTACAAAATAAATAATGTAAGGTATAAAGGGATATTGACAAGCTCTATTTTATGAGAAGAGAGTATAAAATGAAAACTCAACTTACAGAAAAACAAATAGAAGAAATATGGAAATCAATATATAATGAAAATCCTTCAATAAAAAATGCTTTAAAAGATGCTAGAAGGCAAAATGAAATAACTCAAGAGTATATAAATAGTATATTTAAAGGTTCTAAAACAGAATTAGGACAAGAAATAGCTAATACTCAAGTTGCAAAAGATAGATTATATAAATATTGGAAAGATGCTGGTCTTGAAGGAACTCCTGAGCAAGTGTTTAATGAGTATTTACAACAGCATAGTGAAGAATATTTAACACTTGAAGAATATGATTATTCTAAGCCAGCGTGGGATAAAAGTCAAAGTAGAGTAGCTAGAAATAATATGCTTATACAACTTATGCAAAAAAGACTTGAAGACCCTCAAACTATAAAGGAAAGAACAACTCCGGGTGGATTTTCTAATGCAAGTAAAGCTGCTAAATATCTTAGGAAATTAATGGGATTAGAGAATATTAATTATGATTATTCTGACCCTTGGACTATGGTTGTTTATAACCAACAGAATCAAGTGGCAGGTAAATTAATTGGTATATTTGCTAATCAAAATGTAAATAATGCAATATCTTCTCTTATGAGTGAGTTTAGACTTACAAATCCTATAGCATTTGGAAAACATTCTAAAGGATTAAGTAACCTTATAAATCCTAATGCTCTTACTAAAGAGTTATTGGCTGCTTCTGTGGATGCAGTTAAAGACCCTGTGCTTAACTTCTTAAATCTAAATACCATAACTGCTGATAGTGCAGGAATGTTGTGTAGATTAGGATATAGTTTTGAGGAAATAGGACTATTAATGAATCAACCTATAATTAAAGAATTGTGTAATTATTGTATGGAATATGGTATGTCTAATATAGATGTTGCTATAGATAATATTCTTAATAAATGGGGAGCTAAAGGTAACTATGCTAATTTTAATAGTGCTGATATAACAATAGATGTACTAGAAAAGGGTATTACTGATTTTAAAGATAACCCTAATATTAAGAAGGACAATGCATATATACATCAACAAGCACAAATTCTTGAATTATTTAGGACAATTTACGCCACTTCTAAAGAAGTTAGTAGCTTTGTTACTAATACTAAATTTACAGCATCTAATGCAGTAAAATCTACTTTTGGAGGTATGTATGCACAACAAGATAAAGTTGCTAAATATGTTAAAAGTCTTCAAGAGAGAGAGGAAAATCCAAGAATAGTATTAAAGGTAAGCAGAGAATTAAATAGTCCTATAACTTTAGGATTAAGTACTGAAGATACAGATACTTATATTATGCAAGTATTAAATAATCCTTTTGGATATGAGCAAGTAATGTATGATGCTAATGTCAAAGCCATAAGAGAGCTAGAGAGATATTATCCTTATGGTAATCCTACATATACAAAGGTAAGAAGCTTTATGAGTGAATTATCTAAATCTGGATTAGATGAAGATACTATAAATGATATTCATTCTTATATGCTTGAATATATGATAGGATTAAACGATAATAGTAGATTTAATCCTGAATACCCTATAGAATTAGATAATGGAGAAACTGTAAAAGCAAAAGATTATTATACTAATTATGTACCTTTAAAAGTCAGTGATTTAATTAGAAAAAATAAGGAGTTAGCTGAGTTACCTATATTCGGATTTCTTACTTTTTATGAGGATAAAGATGGAAACGTTGAGATGAAGATTGGAGATGCAGGAGCATTAACTCCTACTCAAAAAGAACAAGTAAGAGATAGTTGGGAAATATTACTTAATGACCCAGATTTATCTAAGGTTGCTAAAGATTTATATATGTATTCCTACTATAAATCAGGATTTGGATTTGGTGTTGTTGGTTTTAATCATTTAGCACCATTAGAGTTAAAGCTAAATCTTGATGTTGGTGTAGATTATACTTATACTCATTTTCTTGAAGATGTATTGAATGATTTTATAGGAGTGGATGACGTTAAATTTGCCCAAAAATTCTTAGATACTCATAGAAAGAGTAAGCTTATATATACACCAAAAGCTGCTCAGTATTCAGAAATAAAGAAATATGTATATAATAATGGTGTTCCTGCTAATGAGTTTACTATAGATAGTAGTAAAGATAAAAATAAGACAAAAGCTTATATACTAAGAACTCAGGGAGGAGTATCTCATTTTACTCCTGCTATATTGGTTGATGGTCTTTTATATGTCGCTAATGGAAATAACTTTAATAAAAGTACTGATGGTTCTATGACTTATAGACTCATTAGAGCAGAGGAAAAGAAGAAAGTTACATTAGCTAATTTAGGACTACAAACCGATGAATCAAGTACATCTATAGAGGGAGAAGAGGTTGTTAATATAGATGAAATGTCTATGGATAATCTTATTAATGAGATAGTAAAAACTGGAGTAAAAACAGGAAAATTAGCTGAAGAAAGTGCTTCAGAAACTATTATAGAATTAAAAAATGCAATAGCTTCTATAAATATTGATGATGCTAGACAGCAGTTAATAGATGAGTTAATTAAAAATTATAATGAACTAGGAGTTAAATGTAAAACCACAGGTGAAAAAATTTGTTAATTATGGGATAGAGTTGTGTATTTAAACCTACTGTCAAAAATAATAAAGGAGAAGAGGTGAATAGCAAGTTATTTGATGACTTGCTTCACTTCTCCTCTAATGACAGAGAGTTTGCTAAGAAATATTATTTTATAGGAACTAATGAATAGTTTCTTAAAACTAATGCATCATAGGTAGTATATGATGAAAATGGAGAAATTACTTTTAAGTCTCTTAAGAATATTATATCTTTGGACTTAAAGGAGGAAAAGATACTTGAATAGCTTAATAAAGATTTAAAGTTTGGAGAACATACCTATGAAGAAGCTATATCATTAATGACTAGTTTTAATAATACTAGTGAATATAATGATAAATATATGGCTACTATAAGTAATGTTGAGAATGGTAAAGTGCTACTTTAGGTAGTTAAAAAGAATAAGGAAAACCAATTAAATCTTGAAAATAACATAGCTAATAAAAGTTTATTTGACAGAATAAAAGATGCTATTCAAAGATTAGGAGGAGATGTTACATTTATAGATGAAAGATATAGTAAATATGATACTATAAATGCATAGAAAGCTGAATCAGGATTATATAATATAATATTTTTATCAAAAAAAGGTAATATTGATGCTGATATGGCAGAAGAAGCAGGTCACTTTGCTGTAGGTGCTTTAGGAAATAGTCCATTAGTAAGAAGATTAGAAAGTCTCTGTACTCCTGAAGTGCAATAGAAAGTATTTAAAGACCATTATAGTGATATAGAAGGTAGAAAGAATCCTAGAAGAGAAACTGCTGGCTTTTTAGTAGGACAGTATATAGGAAATGAAATAGACAGAGAAACATCATTTGATAGGTTAATAGGTAGAATAGTTAATGCTGCTAAAAAAATGTTTTATAAATTAACTTTAGATGATGTTAATAGTATGAGGCTTGAGGCATAGATATTAGCTAAGGACATAGCTAGAGGATTTATGTCAGGAGAAAATGCAGGAAGTAGAGAATAGGCTTTATCTAATAAGGAAATTCTATATTCTGCTCAAGATTCTGTACAAATATCTTCATTTAAAAATGTTCTTAAATAGCTTAATTTATTAACTACTGAAATGACTGCTATAGATAGAACTTTATATAAAAAATGGAAAGCTATTGAGGCAGATACAGCTATAGGAAGATTATTCTAGAATCCTTCAATGTTTGCTGATATGGCTGCTATAAATGGTATTTAGACAGCTTTAGAATAGTTAGCTGATGCAACTCCTGAAATAATACAGATGTTGGATTCAGTTGAATATGATGCTAGTGCGTTGCCAAAAAATGCTAAGAAACTAAGACAAGTAAGAACTTTTGTTCAGTCTTCTGTAGCTATTATGGGAATAATTGATAATATGGTAATTAGTCCTAATTTACCAATTAATGAAAATATAAAACAAGCACTTATGAACTCTTATAATACTCTAAGTTCTTTAATAAGAGGAGCGGATAAGCTTCAAGTTAATCTTCTTAAGAAAGAAAGACAGCTATATCTTAGTTTCCTTAAAGATATATATGGTAAAGATTATATAAATAGAGCATCTAGAGTATTATTTAACTTTAAGAATTTTAAATTAGAAAAAGTCTCTGGAGGACAAGAATCATTATATAAAATGATGGAAAGTCTTGATAGAGATGATAATTTTATGAATAGATGGATAGCCTCTATGGCAGATAGTAATGATATAATAAATTAGTTAGTTTATAAGACTAAAATGTCTGCAAATGCTTATGCTGATGAAGCAGTTTTAAGAACTTGGGATACTTTAAGAGAGCTTTAGAATAAGTTTAAATAGAAGAAAATTAATACTAATAAATTTATTGAAGTATCTAATAGGACAGGGCAAATTACAGGTAATTATATATCTCCTCTTAATTGGGGAGATTGGGAAAATGATTGGTAGGAATTTAAATAGACACAGAAAGAAATATTTTTAAGTGACCCTACTATAGAAAGTAAAACTAAAATAGAAAAAGAATTTTTATGGGATACTTATTTTAGACCACTTTCTAAAGATTGGCATAAAGCACATTCAAAGTATGATTAGCAGAGTGGTAGATATAAACCTAATGATAATTATAAAAATAATAATTATGATAATTTAAGTCATGAAGAAAAATCAGCACTTAATGAATTATTAGAAGTTAAAAAAGATTTAGATGATTTAATAACTTACTAGTCTTATAATGGAGAAGTAGTTTATGCTGCTCATACTAATTTATATAGAATGCCTTAGTTTGTAGGTAGTACTTAGAATAGAATAGAAAATCTTACTAGACAAATGTCTTTGGGTAAAGCAATAAGTGGAGCTTTTAGACAAAATATTGTAAATATATTCACAGTTACTAGTGAGGATAGAGATTATGGAAGTGCTACTACTCATAATGTTATTGATGATGATATATTCTCAGATGCATTAGATTTTGAGAAAGAAAAAATAAAAAGAGTTCCTTTATATGGTATAAATAAACTTAAAGATATGTCTTAGCTTAATACAGATTTGTTTAGTGGTCTTCTTTAGTATTCTGCAATGGCTAACACTTATTCTGCAACATCTACTATAGTGGATATTATAGAAACAGGTAAAGATGTATTAGCTAATAGAAGAGTAAAAGGACTATAGACTGAAATAGAAAGAACTAAAAAATCTAATGTATATAGTAGATATTGCGATTTCTTAGATGCATAGGTATATAATCTTTATGCTAAACATGATTATAAATTTAAGGAATTTGCTATTTCAAAGTTAGCTGGATTTTTAACAGGTCTTGCATCAAAAGTATTCTTAGGAGGAAATATTGCAGGTGGAGCTGTTAATGTTATGACAGGTTTTAATGAAATAACTAAAGAAGCTATTGCTGGAGAATTATATACTTTAGCAGACTTAAAGAAGGCTAATAGTATATATTTTCAAAATCTTCCTGCTAATTGGCTTGAAGCTGGATAGGCATATAAGAATAATAAAGTTTCTCTATTTATGAAGTATTTTAATGTACAAAATAACTTAGAGGCAGAAGTAAGAGATTTTAGTACTAGAAAATCCAGATTAACAAGGTTAAATCCTTTTGGAGATAATCTTATGTTACCTTATAAAAGTGGAGACCATTATATGCAAACTATGTCTTATTTAGCTACAGCAAATCGTTATAAATTTAGAGATACTAATGGAAAGATTATATCTTTATATGAAGCATTAATTCCTGTACCTATAGACCCTAATAATCCTAAAGCAGGAAAAACTTTATAGTTAAAGGATGGTATTAAATACATTGATAAGGAAAACAATGTTGAAAGAGAATGGACTATGGAGGATAAAGTAAAGTTTTAGAGTGCTTGTAGGGAAACAAATAATAGAATGCATGGTATTTATAATAAAATGGATAAAACGGCATTTCATAATACTTTATTTGGATAGTGTGTATTATCCATGAGAGGATATGCTTTAGGTCTTTTATATAGAAGATTTTCTACAAATCATTATAATGTAGCTTTGGGAAGAGAGTCCGAGGGTAGCTTAGTAACTATGGGAAAAGTAGTACTTAATATGTTTGGAGGAACTGGTAATATAATACCTTCTTTAAGAGCTATATTATGTCCTTTTGGAGATTCTGTTAAAAATTCTATGCAGTAGATGGGATTTTCTGTTGAATAGTATAGAAATATGAGAAGAAATTGGGCAGATTTTGCATTAATAGGAGTATTAGCATTACTTAAATGTCTTACTGCAAAGAGTGATGACGATGATGATGAAGATGATGATGTTACTAAAGGACTAATATACTATTTTGCTAGTAGATTATATATGGAGCAAAATGCTTATAATACTCCTTGGGGTATTTGGCAAGAGCAAAAAAGTGTATTAGATTGGATGCCTAGTGGATTATCTGTAATAGGTTAGATGTCTGAATTAGGAAAATATATAATAACTCAAGAAGAATATGTTAGAGATTCAAAAACTCATAAAGAAGGTGATAAAAAATGGGCATATAAATTTGGAAGTTATTTTCCTTATTATAGAAACTATAAGATATTAGAACATCCTTATGAGTCTGCTAAATCTTATGAATATGGTAGAGCTACTTATAAATAATTTTTATAAATAACCTTATAAACATTTAGTTATATATAATAATAGAATCTTATATAACAATAAAGCAAGAGAGGTACTCCTCCCTTGCTTTATTTTTTTTTCTGTAAGATAGGAATTATAAACATCCTAATTCTTGCTTTTTTTCCTCTTCAGATAACATATTAAAATAATCTTCAATATCTTGAATATCTTTATATTTATCTCTTAAAGCATTTTGCTATTCCGCAGTTAACTCATTAAAAGTTGTACCTAAAACATTATCTCCTAACTTAATAGGAGCATTACTACTTTTACCTCTAGCTTTTTTTCTAGTTCTTACTCTGTTAGGAACATTAAGACTGTTATCATCCTAAACAGGCTATTCAGGTTTAATATCTATACTACCAACATTACCTTCGGGTATAGCACTATCTATTAATGCTTTCTCACTTTCAGTTAATTTATCATAGACAATTTTTACATTAGTTTCATTTATATCTAAAGTATAATTAGACTTTTCAGCAGATAATCTTGGTTCAGAATCTTTAAACTCTTTCCCATTTAAAGTAAGTTGATTTCCACTACTAACACCATAATTATTAAGATTATTAGGTGTAGGATAATCTACCTTTATAGGAATAATTTTTAAAGATTTGACTTTTATACCATATTTACTTTCAAGAAACTGTTTATAAAGAGATAATTGTCTAGCATATTTAGCTTTCTTCTCATCATTTATAGCATCAGCACGATGAGTTTTCATATCAAAAATATAAAAGTTTCCGTTATTATCATAAGCTAATAAATCCAAAGTACCAGCAATAGGTAATTCTGTTAATTTTCCATCTTTATTAGTTATCTATAAAGAGCCTGTAACCACAACATCTCTAGGAATAATATGTAATCCATCTGTATCTAATTGATTTTTAAATTTAATAAGCTAATTTCTTAACTTATTATACATATTACCACTAGCATTTGGATATTGTAATAATATATCCCAAGTACTAGGGTCATCTGTAACATCTTTAAATTTTCCAGCAAAGAAATCTCTTATAAATTCATCAATACCTGTTCCTATATTAGTTGATGGAGTTACCCAAGGACTACTAGAATCAAATCTTTCTCCAGCTTCTTCATCAGCCTATATTATAGAAGTTACTCTAGCATAAGTTTTTCCAGTTTTAGTATCAATATAAGATTTTCCATCATCAGATAATTTTATATCTTTAGAATCTTGTTCTATCTATTTACTAATCTCCTCAGCTTTCTCAGCTTCAGGAGTAATAACATTTTTTATATTATTACCAGAGTCAGTTAATCCTGTATTAACATCAGCCTTCTGTCCAGATTGTGTATTAGCAGTATCTATAGAAGCATTATTTGCAGGTGAAGCATTATCACTATTTACTATAGTATTAGAAGAGCTAGTTACTGGGTCTTTAAGAGCCTCAGGATTATCTAGATATACTCCACTAATTCCTCTGTCAAGAGAATTTATACCTAATCTTAAAATGTTATCCATTATAAGATTTGTCATATTTTTCTCACTATAGTATGTAGTACCTTCTTTATAATAGTTTTCATCTTTATCTACCTACCAATTTAAGTATTCTCTAAAGCTTCCATTAGGCATTAATAAGGTTCTTATTATTTTAGCTAATTTTTCGCTACTTATAGTATTATCATTGATGCTCTCTATTAAATTACCTAATTTTTCATCACCTAAATATAAATCTAAGCCTAGTCCTTTTGACCCAATAGAAGGTTTTACAGAATAAGAAGCACTTGAAGAATACAGATACCTATTTAAAATTTTATCTATATTTTCTATAGCTTTTAATGCTGCTTCTCCTCCAGTAAACTCATAACCATTAGAAGTAAGAGAAGATAAATCTTTTTTTACTAAATCCTATAAAGCTTTAGCAAATCCTCTAATCCTACTATTAAAGTTAATAAGGTGTATATCATCTCCTTTCTATACAGCATCTAATAAAGAAATTCCATCACTATTAGTTGTCTCATCTAAAGATTTAGTCTATACTGTTACTTCAGTTTCAGAATTATCTCCTTTCATAGTAGGTAAGACATAATATAATGTAGGCTTTCCTTTACCATCTTTATGTGCTCTTAGTCTACTAGCTATCTTTTTTAGATATTTATTTAAAATTTTACTTTTTACAAAAACATCTGTAGGATTAGCTTCTAACTCTTGCCTTTCCTCTTGAGTAAGAGCATTACTTATAAGAGTTAAGAAGTCTCTATCTCCTTCTTTAGTATTGACTATTTCAAATCGGGGACTTGCAACCTATACAGAAGATTTAACTATTTTATTGCCAGAAGATACTAATTTATTTGGAGTCTATGCTGCAAGTTTTCTTATTTTTCCTGACATTGCATTTTTAGAAGTACTAGGCAATACTCCTATAGGCTAATATCTCTTATTACCAATAACTATAGGACCATTATCATCCTATACAACTGCTAATACAGGAAGATGTTCTTCTTCTTGATAAGGATTCTACCCCTAAGACATAGAATCTTTTACTCCATTAGTAATATCATCTAATGCCATATAGAATACATCTGTACCTTTTTTACCTCCTCTAAGTAACTTACCACTTCTAATATAATCTTCTACTTTCCATTCTTTAAATTTCTTACTAAGAAATCCTGTTTTATTTTCGTCTATATCAGCTAATTTGATTTGAGTAGACTCCTAAGTATTATCTTGTGTTATACCTTGTGTTTTATCTTGCTAACCCTATCCTTCTTGACCTTTATTCTACTCACCTTCTTTAGATTTATTATCAATTTCTTTATTTAAAGTATAGCTTATCTACTATAATAAAGCTCCAGTTCTTTCATTAATATCTCCACCTTCTTTAGCATTACTCTTTAATTCTTCAGCTTTCTTAACAATAGCTTTCTATAAATCTTCTATAGAATCATAGTGAATATTTCCTAAAGAATTAATAGCATCTATTGCAGCTTTTTTAGCATCTTCATCATAAATAGATTCTGCATTATTAGCTAAATCTATAGCTTTTTGAGCATGATTCAATACCTAATCATTATCATTATTATTAATAAATTCATCTGTTAAACTAGTTAAATCAGGATTTAAATCTTGTCCTGCTTCAGGAGTTAGCTATTGCTAACCTTGTCCTTCCTATTGAGGAGTTAAAGTAGCTTTTTGCTAAGTTCCCTACTAAGTTCCCTACTCAGCTGCCTATTGCTATTTTAGCTATGCATCAGCCTCCTCTAAAGAGGATGCTGCACTATCAAATATATTAGAAGGAGGAGGATTATCTGAAGATATAGGCTTTTCCTCAACAGGTCTGTTTATAGCACCATCGGTAGCTTTATTATCTTTAAAACTCTATAAAGCTTTCTAATAATTACTTACAACCTATCCTATATTGTCTAAAGATATTTTATTATCTTCAGGCAACCTTTTATTAATTTCATTAATATATGAAGTAAGATTAGACTATCCAGAATCATCAGAAGAATTTAAAACATTAATTGCTTCATTATAATTTGATACATCAACACCTTCCCTAGATAAGAATTTAGTTATTGCTGCTACTAAATCTGCGTCTTTCTAATTTAAATCCTTAAAATGTTCATTCTTTATAATTTGATTATATAGACTATTTATAGTTTCTTCCTATTCTAAATATCTCTAATATAGAGGATTGTCTTTAAGAGTCTAATGAAGTATAGCAGCTTGCATATCATCTGCTTCTCTAAAAGTATTATCAACTGTCTATGCAAACTCTTTATAATCTTCTATTTCTCCTATCTTCTTGTATGATTTCTATAAATCATCATACATATTTTTAAACTGAATCTATTTAGCAATATTAGTTAAGATATTAGGATTTTTAAGAGCCTCATTGTACTACTTTAAAAAAGAAGTTTGAGCATCATTTATTCTTGCAGCATCTTCTATTTTATTCATAAAATCTGACATCTTTGCAGTACCTTCTTCTTCAATACTATCTAATATCTTTTGCTATTCTTTACTATAGTTCTTTCTATTTTTAGGATTAAGCATTTTATATCTATCAACAGGATTAAGGTTCATAATATCCATTTTACTTAATACTGGAGTCTCTTCAGTGTTTTCAAACAATTTCTAAAATTCTTTAGAAGCCTATTTTTGTTTTTTCTAAAGAACTTTAATTTGCTTGTCTATATTAGAAAGTTGCTGTTTTTGTGTATCAGAAAGTATAGATTTATTCTTTTCTAAAGCTTCTTTTTTAGCCTATAATTTAGCAATTTCCTTATCAAACTCTTCTGAAGGATTAGTAACTTTACCATTTCTTGCTATATATCTTTTCTATTCATCTGTTAAAGAAGTCATACTGCCCTAAGTATATACAGATTGAATATCATTTTCAAGCTAGGTAGCTCTTTCTTTCCAATCATTCATACTTAGTTTACCCCATATTAAAGTTTCTTTTACTTCCTATGGAATACTATTACCTAAACTTTTCTCTAAATCAGCAGAAGCTTCCTAAACTTGCTCCATTACATCTAACATATTCTATGCATCTTTTTGTATATCAGCAAGAGGTCTTGAGTCATATTTAGCTATTTCCTATGTTACCTCATCTCCTTCTTGAGCACTTAATATATCAGTATATCTCTATATATAAGCATCATATAAAGGAGTACCTTGTAATCTTTCAAGCATAAAATAATCAGATACTAATTTACCTAATCTACTATTTCTAAAGCTAAATTCATCACCTTCATCAGCAGCATCCTACATCTATTTAGCCCATCCAATAGAACCTTTTAATGTTGTTAATTTCTCTCTATTATTACCTTGATTTAGCCATTCATTCATAGCTTTAGCAGACTCTCTCCTAACTTCATTTTCTGCTTTATCGTTATATATACTTTCTATAATAGGATTTCTATAAATATTTCTAATTCCAGCTCCTATTTTTCCTAAAGTAGATTTTCCTTCTAATGATACTCTATCTCCTTTAGAGAATATAGCATTAACATTAGGTGTACCTATAGCCTATCCTAAAGCTCCATATAATCCTGACTATATAGCTTCTTTACTAATAGCTTTTTTACCAGCAACAGCAAAAGCTGCACCTAAATTCTCAAATAAACTACCTGTAATAGCATCATCAGAAATACCACTATATCTTTGTTGTATATAATTAGCTAAATCATTTTCTGCGCCACCTCTAGCAAAAGCATCAGAAACATCTTGGCTATACTCTTCAATCATTTCACCCGCAGTTTCTTTTGCTGCGTGTCTAGCCATTCCTTTCCAAGTAAGTTCTTTTGCAACTATATTTCCTGCTGCATCCATAGTGAATTTATCATCACTAAATAATTTACCTACCTTACTTCTCTATAAAGCCTCTGTTACTTTTCCACCAAACATAGGAGACTTTAAAGTTACATTTGCTGCTCCATTAATAAAAGAATTTAAAACATAATTAACTAAAGCTGCTGTATCTGCATCTTTTTCTGCTCTATTTACAGCATCTTGATACATAGGCTAATATTCCTATAATACTTCACTTCTAATTTTACTTTCAAGAGCTTTTATATCAGGAGACTATTGTTCTTCTTTTGTCTTAGTTAAAGGCATTTTAGATAAAGCATCTTCCATTCTTTTCTATACTTCAGCTTCCATTCTCTATAGATGTTCATAATCTACCATTTTCTAAGAATCTTCAAGAGAAGCTAATTTAGTATCTAAAGCATTTACAGCTCCTTCTGTCTATCCAACAAAAGTAGGAATTGCATATGCATTATATCTTCTTTGTGCTGTAGTTATTCTATTTAATGCTTTATTGATTTTTTCTGCTGTTTCTACGGTAGCTTCAATTTTTTTAGCCATAGTTGCAGCTCTTATAGAGTTAAATATTCCATTTCCTAATAGAGATAATCCCTATCCTTCCAATAAAGCAAATATAGTAAAACCTGACTACTACATTAATTCAGGAATAGTATTTACACTAAAAATATTACTCCATAAATTACTGTCTTCCTCAGCAGTTCTAATTACTTCACTTAAATTATAAGCTTTCTCTGGGTCACTTTCAGTAAATAAAGTTCCCTATTCCATTACCTATTTACCATATCTAGTTAATGGATTATCAAGATACTAATCCCATAAATTATCTAAATATCCTTCTTTTTGATTATCTCCAAAAAGTCTATCTATTCCTGTTAATGCCTATAATCCTCCAACAACATTACCTACAAAACTTATAGTACTACCAGCAATAAAAGCTCCCATTCCAACAAAACCATTATAAATTTTGTCTAATAGTGGCTAATTCTCAGAAACTTCAGTTTTTATTCTATCAGCCATTTTTTTAGTAGCTGCATCCTAACCTAAAGTCTCAACATCTGCCTAAAAAGTAGACATTAAATCTACCTTCTTACTATCATCATTTAAAGGAAAATACTCAGTACCTTTAAATCTTTTATAGTATGGGGAAACCTAGTCTAACATTTTATCAAAGTCTTCCCACTATTTTCTAGAAGAGCCAATTAATTTACCATCGTTAGCTCTACTTTCATTTATACTCTATATACTATTGTCTTTTACAGTCTAATAAGACTATAAATTTTCTATACTACTATCAGGAGAAGCAAGAAATAAACTATCTCGCTTCTCTGGTGTCATTAGTTTAAGAGAGTCAAAATCCTCTCTATCTCCAAACTTATTTTTAAAAGAACGATTTCTAAAATATCTATCCCTTAGGTTATCATCCCAATCATAATATCCTAACTTATTAAGTTCTTCTATATTGTCTTTTTCCCACTAAGCTCTATCCTTAGCAGTAAGTCCTTTTATATTAAATACAAAATCTGCCATAATTTACTTTTTAATCATAAAAACCTATATTTTGTGGATTTTTAATATTTTCTGGAATCTAATCTGTTGGCATTAATACATAATCATAATTTCCTCCAGCTCTATCTTCTTCAGCCTTCACTTTAACTATAGAATATTTTCTAGTATCAAGATTATTTTTCTATATTGCTTTTTGTATTTCAGCCGCTGCTTCTTGAGGAAGAGACTCATCCTTTCCTACTAACAACCCCCTCTTAGCAATATCATCAATAGAATAATTTCCCCAAGCAGATACAAGACTACTTCTAGTCATTCCAAAAGCAGTACCCTTAACATCATCACCCGGCTTTCCTGACCTCCATTTATTCTTAGTAAAGGCTACTACTACTGGAGTATCTGAAACTTTAGCTTGCTATTTTACACTATTAGATAAAGAATTATCAGTAGAACTATCACTTGGAGCTTTTATAATTTCCACTTTACCATCTTTACCTATTTTTAATACTCTACCACCACCAACAGGTTTTACCCTACTACCATCAGGTAATAAAGTTCCTTGGTCTTGGTCTTGCTAATATCTAAATTCTTCTTTTCTCTAATTAAGATTTGCCCAACCTAAAGCATTACTTGCTTTTTCAGCAGCAGTCATATAATCCAAATTTCTCTAGAAATCATACTTAGGTTTCTCTAATCCAGAGTATAATCCTTGGAATATCTATTCACCTAATCTAGCCTAAGCATCCTATGAATAACCTTTAGTTCTATTAATCTAAGATGTATATAAATCAGCTACTTGTTTAATATCATTATATAATTTATTATCTGCATCAGAAGCATTTTTACCATGAGCTAATTTCTTCCATTCTCCACTTTTAATATATCCTAATACATCAGGAGAATAACCATTAGCCTAAGCTATCTACCAATAAGAACCTCCCATAACTTTACTAAAGCTAGGATTACTATATATAGACTAACCTAGTTTAGAAGCCATATCAGCAGTTTCAGCTCTCATAGTAGCACCACTAAGAGACTCATTATTTCCTGATTTACCATGTAAAAAATCATCAATTTTAAGTCCACTCTTATATTCAATAGAGCTGTCCTTAGCCTACATCTATTGTCTTAAAGTAGCCTAAGCCTACATTCTTTTATCAGCTTCTTCTATAGCTTTAATCTTATTTCCGTAACTCTTTCTTACATTAGATAAGGCTTTTCTGTTATTTATTGTAAGACCCTAAGAACTTAAACTATCAGCAGCCTAAGTTATTTCATCTTGAAAGGATTTCCACATACCATAAGCTTGAGAAGAAGGGTCTAACTATTCTCCCCATTTGCTACTATCTTCAGCTAGTTTATCATAAGCTTCTTGTCTTTTTTCATAAGCCTATCCATATATCTAATAAGGCTATATATATCTTTCAAATGAAAAGGGCTAAAATTTGCTGTTCACAACTAAACTTAAATTTGCCATATTAATATGTGAAGCCTCCTCTCTTCTTCTTTAATTTACCACCATTTCTGTATCCAGTTTCATTTAACGCTTTCTTATAATCTGTCCATCTTTTTTCACTCCATCCTTGTGGTTTTTCCCCAAGAGTTCCAAAGACTCCAGCTCTTAGTAACATATCTCTGTCTTTTCTATTATAAGCATCAATTCCTATATTACCTAAACTATCAAATAGATTAGTAAGATTAGCACTAATACTAGCATTTCTCTAAGCATCAATAGCATCTTTCATCTACATTGCAGTAGTATAACCACTAAGACCTAATTGACTTGCTTTCATTCTAGCCTCTTGATTAGCCATAGCAGCTTTAAGTGCAGCTTCACTATTATACTAATTAGTACCTCTATTAAAGGTTTCAGTTTGCATAAGCCTATTCCAGTTAGTATCTTCTCCCTATCTAATAGCATCCGCCTAGGCTATTTGACTATTATAATCAGCAGCTAATAAACTACCTATAGCATTAGCTCTATTACCTCCACTAGTATTCATAATATTTCTTCTTGTGGCACCTGCCTAAGCAGCCATTCTATTAGCTATATAATTCATATCTACAGGTCTATAAGTAAGATAATTACCTAATGGGTCATAACTAATAGGTGTAATCTTACCAGCATTTTGAGCAAACTATGCTAAAGCATCAGCTCTACTATAATTAGGTTTACTTAATAAACCATAACCCACACCTAAAGCACTGCCAAATGCAGGTGCATATCTTAATAAATTATCCCTATCAATTAAATCATCTATCTATTTATTTTTTTCTTTATTTTTCTAAAAATCCTACTCTACTTTAGCTGCTCTTTCTAATCTATCTTTAGTAGTTATAATAGTTTCATCTAAAGCATTAGTTCCTGTATTTTCTGGATTTGTTAACCATGAATTATACATATTAAGATACCAATCTTTATCTTTTTTACCTCCAAATCCAAATTTATTATTGCTTTTAGTATTTCTCTATTTTCTCATTACTTCTTGTTCATTAGCTAATTTATTCATTATATCTTCAAGACCTCTCTATGATATAGGGTCATTAGGTCTTTCTTCCGATTCTTTTGTAGCTTTCTTTGCAGCATCAGCAAAAGTCATATCTTTAGTTCCTCTTAGCTTATATTTATTCCTAACTGCATCAGGAACTCTAATTCTATTACTAAATACATAATCATTAAAGATTACCTCTCCTTCTTCAACTAAATTAGGTACTCCCTAACTATCTATTCCCATTTGTACACCTTCATAAGGTGACTCCTCATGAGTTCCCCCATTACCTATGGTAGTTACACCATTTGAGAATACTGTACCATTAGTCAATAAATCACCCCCAAATGCATGCTCCCATTTAGCAGCATTTAATTTCTATGCAGGAGTACCATGCTCCTTAAACCAAGTAGCTGATTTACCTGTTCTCTCTTTAAGAGCCGTAAATTTGCCACGATTCTCTGGTTTAATGTATATCTTTTCTCCATCAGAATATGAGTTATTCATATCTAATAATCCTCCATAAGCAGCACTATTCTATAATAGAGTATTTATCTACTATTGCTATAAGTTAGTAGCATTATTAGCTATAGACCTATCTGCCCAAGCTTCTGCAAACTATTTTTGTGCTAATAAATCTCTATACTTATTCTTAGCTTTATTACTAAATAAGCCATCAGAACCTATATCACTTTGACTAAATCCTGCAATTACAGGCTAATTTGATATCTACTAAGTTAAATCATCAAAGTTTGAAGCATCTGCATTAAAACTCTTAACAGCATTTATTTCATTCTCTGCCTAAGCAATTCTTTCTTTATTAAGTTTAGAACCAAAAGCAGCATTAAAAGCATCTCCAAGTAAACTAGTTGCTCCCATTGTTAATCCTCCTACAAGAGGATTAACTGTCATTAATGCTCCTCCTATAGTATTTCCTAAACTTCCTATAGTATTACCAATGCCAGAACTTTTACCTCCAGCTATAAGATTTCCCCCCGCATTACCTAAAAATCCTATACCTGCTCCTAATGCAGCTTCCCCTAACCCACTCATAAGATTAGAGCCTACATTAGATGTATTCCCCATATTACCATATTTCATTCCTGTCTAATATGATGAAGGTAGTCCACTTTGGGAAAGTTTTGGACCACTTATATTCTAAGTATACATATCAGTAATAATACCTCCACCATTAAAGATATTTGAAGGTATATCACTTTTATTTCTTTTAAATTTATTTTTCTTAGCCATATTAATTAATCAATTTGATTGCAAAATTACATAAATATTTTTATATATGCAAACATTTTAATAAAAAATAACGTACACCTAAGTGAAATACTAAGTGTACGTTATTCTTTATATATTAATTATTGTAATAAATTATATTACTATTGTCTTTGATTATATCCATAAACACTATTATCATAGTACCATACTTGTAAGTCATGTAACTACATTCTATTAGTATTATTACTACCTTCAAGTTTAATATAAGCCCAAGGATTTCTTATTCTATCTCTATTATTAGATTTATCTCTAGGTATATTAACTCTCCAAGTTCTAAACTTCTCTTTAAGATTTGATGATTTACCCCATATTTTACTTAATTTAGCAGTACCTTCCTAATACTCATTCCATATAGTTACTTTATTAAATGGGCATATATTAGGAGATTTTAAAGTAGCATCATTAATAACTAATTTATCATCAGGTTTTAAAGTATCTGCCCTAAACTCTATAGTATTAAATATCTTATCGTTAGTAGGGTTCTAATTAGCTATATATGTTATATGATAATCTTTCATATAGTCTCCACTAAACATTTGCATAAAATGGGTACCACTATCATGATAGGCATCATAATCTTTAATCGCATAAAAATTATTTTGGATATTAAACATATATTTATTACTATAATAATCCATAAAGGAAGTAAACTCATTTATTTTCTCTGAGAAACATAGACAATTTTTATAAAAATTATTCGAATATCCATTACCTATTAAATATAAATCTCCATTATTTGCATCATAATGAAGTCTATCAGGCTAACATTCTTTAACCCAATTAGTAAATCCTCTAGGAGTACTTATATCCTACATACCCTATTGATTTAATAAGTATATTCCACTATTATATAAATCTGAGAAATATATACCATTAGGAGTTACTTTAATAGCTTTCTAATTCTAACATCCTACAGTATTGCTTAAATATACTTTACCCTATACTTTATAGCCATTACTAATCTCAATAGGTACATTATCTCCTGTAGGTATCTATACTCTATTATTAAATAGTATTCTACTTATACCTTTATCCTAAAAACAATATAACTCATTATTATAGTTTTCTATAGACTATATCTAGCCTAAATTACCATCCATATCAAAGGTATTAGCCATAGTAACATTAGTCCAAGTATCTACTTCTTCAGAGGTCATCTTTTCCTTAGACCAAGTTATAGTGTTAGGAAAATTATTTAGCTTATAAAAATCATCATCTAATATTCTATAATTAAAGAAATTATCTTTCTATGAATATACATTATTTAATAGGTTAAAATTCTAAGGAGTAATATTTAAATTAGATAACAATCCTCTATTTCTATCATATCTACCATCTATATTAACTCTTGTCTCTACCATAAAAGAACCTATCTCTACTATACTGTTCTCATCTTCTTGAGTAAACGGGTAAGTCTTTAAGCAGTCATATCTCTAGTAATAACAATCCCCATGTAAGAACTATAAAATAACATTTCCATTAGCATCACCTTCTTTTAGTAATGTTGATTCTCCTGAAGGAATCCATAAGTTATTTTTATAGGCTATTTCATTGTTTCCTCCAAAGGCATTATCTACTTTAGTTCTTTTAAGCTCTCCTAAAAACAGATTAGGTGAATCATCAATACTATCTATCTCAATATTAGACTACTCTATAGTTTCTAATGTACATTTATTAAACTAATTTTTTATTGATGGTAATATTTTCTTCTTATTAGAATCTGATATACCTAAATTAACTACTATATGAGGAGAAGACTTATATTTTATTCTTATAGAAGGATTGTAATATTTAAAATCCTCCCCTATTGCATTTATATCTTTTACCTAAGTAATATCTGTATCTCCAAACGATTTTCCTATATATTTACTACTTTCATTTCCTACAATTAAAGTATCTACATTACCAAAATATTGATTATTGTCTATTTTAGTAAGAGATACTTCATTACTATTAAAAATATGCATCTGTAAATCAGAATACTCTATAGGTGTACATAGAGTATTGCGTTTAGCATATTTAATGTTAGATATTACTTTTCTTTTCAGTACTGCTGACCTAACTCCTTTATCAGAAGGTCTTACTATATCATTATTTAGTGACCCACTTGATTGCCAAGGATATATCATAAAATTATACTGAAATGACCTATCTCCATTAGGTTTGTAAGGATTATAATCATTAACTAAATAATCCTTATAAAATAATCCAGACACTAAACTATAACTTGCATATCCTAAATAACCAACACTCATAGGAACATTTAATGATTTATGCATAAATCCTGCACCTCCTATTACAGGAGAAGATGTTTGTATACTTATATCTCCATAGGAGCTATTAAAGTTTATAGTTCCTATAATACTAAGATTTATTTTCTATAAATCCAGTAACTATAAAGACTCGTCAAATTCAATATCAGGAGAATGAAAAGTTACTATATTCTAATCTACAGTAATTGATTTGTTTTCTGGCACTCCTTCTATTTCCACTCTTCTCTAATCCTTCTTATTACTCTAAAAAGATACACTATCTCCATGTATAAAGGATGGAATATCTCCATAATTAAAATTAGAATAATAATTATCAGTATGAGTAATAGTTCTTAAAAACCAAGACGAATAATACTAAGTTTCACTATTCTCAGTTTCTCCAACTCTTATTTGATTTGTTCTTATTGTAGGACATAACATTCCCTAAGCTAATATAAGTCGGTCTGAAAAAGAAGGATTTACAATTAAAGGTCTTACTCTAATAAATCCTTGTTCTATAGCTTGCTATGCTATAGTGACAGGTAGTTTATATTTAATTACAGGTACTTTATATATAGTATTTGCAGTACTATTAATTTCTATAGAAGGAGCTTGATTTACTACATATTCATCTTTAAGTACTATAGGTTCTGACCATTTACCATTTTTATACTAAAACTATAATCCTAATCTATAATGCTCCCCATTTTTAAAGGTGGTAGGATTAGTCACATTTAACTGATTACTATAAATATAATAGTCACTTGTGTTAGTATTACTTTTAATATCTCTAGTAGTTACTGATAAATTATTTGATAAATCACCTACTACACTCTTCTTTATCTAAGTTTTTATAGAATTTAATACACTAGGTCTTTTAATACTGATATTACCTAAAAATAAGGTATTATCTTTTTGATTTAATGTTCTGGCTATTATTTCCTCTCCTCCTATATATAATAATTCTGTAGGGTCTACTGATTCTCCTGTAGTATTTGTATCAGTAAAGTTAACAGAGGTGGCAGATATTTTCTACAATACTGTTGCAAGCTATGTGGTATCATTAGTAGTTATTAATCTTCCACCACTCCCGGGTCCTGAAACATTAGCATCCTTTGATATTATAATTTCAGTATCATCAGTAGCAGAATTTGAAAAGGTTATTTCTTGATAATCTATTAGAAATATTACACTTTTATAAGTACCGTCATTATTTTTATAATCTCCTCTCTTAAATACATAATAATCTCCTTTGCCATAACGTGTTCCTCCTGTTAAATAAACAGTATTAAAAGAATTGTCTATAATTTTATAATCATTAGGAAGGTTAATACAATCTTCATATATTATAGGAGTATTATTAAATCTTGTATAATAATAAGAATCTTTAGACTTTACTTCTGATGCCTAATAAACATATGATATATCAGTTACTCTTTTAACACTTGGAGTAGCGTTTATACTGGTTCTATGTATGGAATATATTCTTATTTTAGAAAAGTTTGGGTCAAGATTATTAATATTTATATTAAAAGCATAAGGTAATTTATCTTCAGGACTTCCACCTCTATCAGGATAAGCTATATTAAGTAAGTCTGTAGTATAAAATATATTACTTTCCTATCCATATTTGTTATAATAAGTAAAAGCATATTGAATTACTCCAGCCTAGAAATTTCCATTAGAGTTACTATTTGCAGTAATAGTTACTTTCTCCTATAAATTTAAAGTAGGTACAAAGTCAAATGAAGTATTTTTATAACTTTTTGCTATATCTTCTACTGACTTATTCTCAAGCTAATCTTTAACTATATTAATAACTCTAGGCTGATTAATTTCATCTACCCAATATACTTTCTATATATTTTCATTTTCATAAACACCCAAAGTTTGAATATTATCTCCAAAGTTTAATCTACCACTTACTTCTTTAAACTCTTTTTCTCCGTTTTCATTCTACACAAAAGAATGACTAGAATATAATATATCACTAAACCAAACATCATTGGTATTATATATTCTAGTAATATAATCAACAGTAGTTCCTGAATATTGAGTATCTGTACTAAAAGTAACAAGATAATTATTTAATACACAATATCCCAACACTTTACCTTTAATTATATCTACAAGATGTTCTGTAGTACTACTTGGTGCATAAATTTTTTTAGAACCTTGTTCATTGCTTATAGACAAAAGAGTATCATTACCTCTAGCAGTAAGTCTTATATTTCTTGCGTCAAAGATATATTCAGGATTAGCTTTTGAAGGACTAATATCCTATCTCATACCTTTAATGACGTTAAAACTCTATTTCTAAATCATAATTAATATTAATTAATGTTGTTAATTAATCAATGTAGTTTAATATATTCTTGATTACCTAATTGACTAAAACTATCTTTATGATGTGTAGTTCTTTGTATTAAGCTAGTCCATATATTCTTTATAGATTCCATCTAATCTATAGTAGGCATTACTAAACTAGTAGAAGCCTATCCTACAGCAAAGGCATATTCCTACTATGCAATCTATAAAGATTGCTAACTTATCTTACCTTCATCAAAGAGTATATTATATCTTTCCTTCTTGACAAACTTTTCTATAGCATCAATAAAACTCTCATCATCAGGAATCATAGGATAACCATCTTTATCTGCTAAAATACCATTGTAGCTTATCTCTATATTACCATCTTCTATTGATGTAAATATACAGTTACCTTGTATTTTATATGTTAAGTCTGGATTATCCTTATTATATATATCTTTCTTAATCTTATCCTTATTCTCACTTAAATGAAAACTATCTGTAGAATATCTAAAGCATTTACCATTATCAGACCTTACCTATATAATACTAAGAAAATCACACGGTAATATACCTCTATAATTTTTTATAGTTATCCACTAAGTTTTTTCATAGAATAACTAAGGACAGCCTACTTTTCTCATTAATCTTACTGTATAATTAACTACTCTTTCAAGTGTTAAATCACTAAGTAATGGATTATCAAGTAAGTTATCAAGTATCTATTGTATTGTTATATATTTTTGTATCTATGCCATAATTATTTATTTAAATTTTTATAGATTAGTATTCCACCAATTTTGAAATATATTTGCTCCAGTATCATAACTTAAAGGATTAGTTACCTTTTTAATATTATTCACCGCTCCTCTCTTAGTGTAATCTAAGAATATAGTATTAGCAAAATCTGCTTTCTATCTAGCAAGTTCAGCATTTTGTTTTTTAGCCATCATACTCTATATTGATGATTTTACCTGTTTATTAGTAGCAGTACCTGTAACTCTATTTAATTTAATTTGTTTATAAGTCTTAGTAGCCTATTTAGCTGCTAACTATCTTGCTGAACTAATTGCTTCTTTTGCTTTATATGCTTTATATAAAGCTCTTGAACCTTTAGCTAAAGCTCCTATCCCAAATAGAGTTGCTATATCTGTAGCTGCTGATATACCTAAACCTAATCCATTTACTAATGTAGGGTCTTCTTTAAAAGTCTATAAATCTCTATAAGTTCCTACAACAGGAATCATTCCTAATCCGACATCTTTCCAATCATCAGCAGTTAATTCAAAATAAGTATCATCTTCATTAGTATCATTATCTTTTAGTCCTCCTTCTGCAAATTTATTATAAGTATCTCTTATAGTAGATAAATCATATATACCATTATTAACCATTATCTACATTAAAGCAGATTTATCTTTTAAACTTAAATCTTTCCACATAAAAAAGCATCTATTCTATTTAGTTTAATATTCTTTTTAAGCCTTTGCTTAATATCTCTATTTACTTGAAATTCATAGAAACATTTATTATTGAACTTAGCTCTATTCTTATTATAAAATATTTTAAATAAGTCATTATTTTCAACTTTAACTAAAGTTCTTTGTTTAAAGGCTTCATTGTCTTCATACCATAATTTAAGAGTTCTATCCCAATCTATTGGTTTATTAACTACTAACTTACCATCAACTATTCTAGGAGTTATATCAATCTTTCTAAGTTCTATCTTACCCATTTCATAAGGAAATATTATATCATTACCATTAACTAAGTTATCAGCTAAGTAATTGTTTATAGACCTTATTATACTATAAAACTCATGTTCTTTTAGTGGTCTTCCTATATTAAACCATTTATTCTTTCTTATTATTTTATATATATCATAAACTCCTATAGAACCAGTAACCTTATGTTCTCTTTTACCCTACACTTTCTTTATGGTATTCTTAAATTCATTTTGTGTCATAATCATTTATTATTAGTATTAGCCAAGTTATCCTAAGCATTATTTTCCTAATCCTAAGGTAAGTTTACTGAAGGACCAAGCTATTTGATTATTATTTCTATTAAAGGCTATACTAAACCTTCTTCAAGTGGAAAAGTATTATCAAGTATATCTGAACACTAAGAATTATTATTATTACATTCTAATTCTGAAGCCTTTTGTATATCTTCAAATATACCTGTAACCTATACTTTCTTTAAGTATAAATATTGAGGATTTGAAGATTTAAAATATAAGTGATTATCAGGAGCTAAAGAACAATATATAATATTTTGTAGATATTTATTATGTCCTACATACCTCATTCTTTCCCTACTTATATAAGTAATTTCTCCCAAATAATAATTCTAAGGATATACTTTAGGATTACCTATCTTCATTAAATAAGGTATCTCCTAGACAGTTCTTAATGAAGACCCTTTACATTCTAAATCTTGTATATTCTAAACTTTCTCTAAGTCTAGACATATTGTCTGATAATTACTTTCTGGTATTTTTTTCTTTATATCAGAATATCTTTGCTTTAATAATAAAGTCCTTGCCTTATTAGCAAGGAATATTATATGGTCTTCTGTATATAAAGAATCATCACTTGTAAGTTTTAATATATCAAGACAAGCATAAACTATTTCTCTATATGTCATAATTACTAATATTTACTTATTAATTTTATTATAAATTAAAACCTTGCTGCAAAGATACAAAAATTATATCATTTGAGCAAGGTTATTATTTAAATTATCGATGTTTAATAACATTTATAATAATATTTATAACTGTTTTGTTGTTCTTAAATCACTTCTTTCTGTAATTCTAAATAAAGAATCCTCGGATTCCCTAAACAACTATTGTTTATAATAAGTACTGTCTTTAAATATAGATTCTTGAGACTAGAAGTGAGGAGTATCTATAAAGCAAGAATTACTGAGACATAATAATGCTTTCATAATATCAGTATAATCTTCATCAGTTATATATTCTGGAAATAATGAAAATATATCAGTTATTGCAGTTAAAGCTATAGTTTTTAATAAATCCTCCTTTTCTATATATCCTAAAGCTTCCATATTTTTAAAACAGTACTTTATTGCTTTAAGAGTTATATTATTAAGTTCATCCATTACAATTACAATTTGGGTTAATACTATTATTGGTAATATTCATAAAGTAAGTTTTCCATATATTAATAGCTTCAAGATTATTACCAGTCTATACACATATATCAAGCATTTTAAGTTGTAATAATTTATCTATTAAAGTATATGGTGTTTTACAAGTATTACCTAATTCTTTAATATAATTCATTATATCTCTATATATAGGATAAATATTTACTAATACTTTAGATGCAATATTTACATCTAATCCACAAGGAGTGTCAGGAGCTGGAGTACCATCTGCTATTACATAAATAAAGAATATGTTTTTCTCAAGTGTAGATAAATTTAAATCTATTCTGTTTAACTCTAAGTGAATCTTTTTTTCTTCTTGTGCCTAATATGTATATATAGGATTACTGCTAGGTCCATTAGCAGTGTAAGTATCTTGATTGTCTATTATTACAGAATCTATATACATATCTTTATAGTAATCACTATTATCTATTTCTGCATCTATAGTTATATATCTATCATCCTAAGATATTTTTATTTTATTAAAAATAATCATAAGTTATATATTTAATTTAATTAGTGGTTAAAAATAAAAAATAAAGATAAAAGTAAAAATAAAAAAGGGAGACTTTTTAGGTCTCCCTTATTATATAATACATCATTAAGATGCACTAGTATCAAGTAAATTTATATTAAGACCTGTTGCAGTATTAATAGCTTTAATTACATTATTAGTAAGTGTATTACTTACTGAATTAGTAGCACCAACCTTAGGTACTGCTATTGAAATAGTCTTTTCAGATTTCTGTATATTCTCACCAGCACCTTGCCAAGCATAATGAATATCAATTACATTATACTTGTTTGCAGGATTAACAAGATACTTAGTAGGAATAACATGAGGCCATCCTATATTTCTATATTGGTCTCCTCTTTCACCCATACAGAAATACTCTAGGTCAGCAATTATTTTACCATTTTCTACCTTTGCTAAGGAATCTGCTTTTTTTACTTTACCCCAAATTCTCTCATCACCATCTAACATAATAGTCTAAGGATATACAGTAAAGTACACAGGTACACAAGCCTTTACACCAAGAGTCCACTCTTGCTCTACTTCATCAATAAATATACCTTTGAAAGTTCCTGCCTCATATTTTAATATTTCACCATTCTTTAATACAGGTACTTTTTCATTATTATCTTTAATAAGAGATACATTGATAAGAGGATAAAGCTCTCTTATAAAATTCTTTGCAAGAGAGTCTGAAAGAACTTCATAAAGCTATGATGTAGTCATACCAGCATAAGCATGAGCAACACCATACTTAAAGTACTAATCCTCATCAGACATTCCTACATATTGTCTAAATGCTATTCTAAGCATATAGTCTTGTCCAGCTACAGGATTACCTCCATTAACTTCTGTATCAAGAGTTACTGTATAAGCCTTTAAATCTCTTGCCATAGTATCAGCATCAGTGGCTTTAACATAGAGGATATTATTAATATCCATAAGGTCACTTCTCATAAGACCTGCTACACCTTTATACTCAAGATAGAAGTGTGACTTCTTATTATCACTCTTAGGCAAGATAGAACCTGCCTTATCTGTAGCTATTATACTGGAGGTCTTTAAACCGCCATCTGTTGTTACAACATAAAGTTGTCTTGTTTGATTGGTTGAAAATACCATATTTTTTATTAATTAAGTTAAACAATAAACGTAAGTAATTCTCACGCAAAATTAATTAATTATATTATTATAATTATTATTATTTGATATACTATTATTGCTATTCAGTATCTATATTAATAGATTTTGAAAGTAATCCCATTCTTACTGCCCTTTCTAATATTAATCTATGTAATGAACTATGTAGCTAACATTCTGTTTTAGTACTAACACCATCAATAGCCAAATTATTAAATAAATCCTATATTATTATAGGCTAAGGTCTTGATAGATACCTTATTTTATAATTAGTTATATTGTTATTACTTATCAATTCTACCATATTATTACCTGCATCAAGTCTTAAAACTCTCCTTTTAGACCTCCTAAAAGGATTGTTTATGACTCTATGAAACTAATCTTGAGTTACAGGATAAACCTATATATTAGAATTACTACCACATATAGGATTAGTTGTATCTACAGATTCATAAGTTATAAATAGTAAATCTTCAGGTAATACAAATATAAAAGATTTATCTGTAATTTTATTATTATTTAGTTCATTATCTGTTAAAGGAGTAAGACTAGTCGTTTTTACTAAAAAATTTAAATATCTTCTTATTTCTTCTGTCTTTTCAAAAGAATCATTATAAGGATTCTTTCCATTGTATAATTCAATAACAATCTATTCCTAAGCTTTAGTAAGAAATACAGATTTTTCATATTCTGTAAAAGCTATAGAATCTGTATTACCAAATTTTACATTCTATGTAAAAGACTATATAAGTACATCAAATTCATTAGAAAATTCTTCTGTACTCATAATTATTCACTTCTTTGTCCAGCATTAATAACATCAGCAGGCTATCCTGTGTAGAATACCTTAGCTAACTCTACAGCTCTTTGTAATATTTCAGGATGTAATTCTTGTGATAATTCACAAGCATCTTCTGTAGCACTAGGTAAAGTACTTCCATAAACAGCAGTCTTACCATTAATAGTAAGCCCCTAAGCATTTAACTCTTGAATTATTATTGGATAAGGACGTCTTATATATCTTATCTTTAATGTGTACTTACCTTCTAAATTATATCCGCTATTTACTTCATTTCCAGTAAGAATATAACGAACATCCATCCAATGAGGTATTATTTCTATAGAACCATTACCACTAGCATTATTACCCATTAATTTCCATACCTATCTTTTAAGTGGGTCATTACTAGGTTTAGACATAAGTCTTTGATACTCACCTAATGTGATAGGTACTACCTAATAAGTATCTTTTACAATTGTTCTAATCAATTTAGGCTCTTCTTGAGAAAGACTATCCATAAGTTTATAATGAACAAAAAATGCTTCATTTAATGTAATCATTAAGTCATCAGGTAAGTATATTATTTTACCTCTCTAATCTATAGTTTGAACATCATTTTCTGCGTCAATATAATCTACTTTAATTAAACAAGAAAAATCTGAATATCTCTTAGCTGAGTCTTCAACTCCTTCTTGATACTTATTACCATTTGGTTTACCTGTAAAATAGTTTTTAATTATTTCATCCTAAGCCTTAGTTAAGAATACTGATTTCTCATACTCAGTTAAGCCCGGAGCTTGATTTGATGCAATGTTGTTATATAATATATCAAATTCTTGACTAAATTCACTTGCTGTCATAATCTATAATCTTTAAGTTAATGCTACCAATTTACTTTAACTTAGCTTCAAGAGAGAATTTAAGTTCTTGTCTCTTAGGATTATTAAGATATTTGGCAGCTACATTAAATGTAGGTGACTCCCCATATTCACACATAGGAGAATTATCTTCTCTTATATATAGGTCATTACCTCTCTTAACAATTAATCCTGCTTCAAGACACTTTTTGATAAGTACCTTAGTGTCAAGAAGAGGGTCTGATACAACTTTAAGGAACATCTTACCATTAGATTGTATAATATCATTTATCTTAGTCTATATAAATGACAGTTTAGTAGTAGGTGCAGTGGGTCTTCCATCAATAATCTCAACAATAAGTCTGAGTTTATCAAGGTTATCCTCAATCTTACCATACTCTTTATAGCACCTCATAGTAACACTCATATTCCTTTGTGCATCATCTATTTCTTCATTTTCCTTAATAATAACAAACTGATAAGTAGCTTTAGGTTTATCTTCAAGAGCCTATAATGAAGGGGCTACTACATTATTATTAGCTAATAAAATTTTATATCTTATGTAATCTTCAGGATTAGATAAGTCTAATCTATTATCCCCTTTCATTAATGTTACCTTATTAATGGTACCTTCTGTAGCAGTACTCCAAAAATTATCTACTTTTTTATATACACTTAAAGCATTTGGTTCTAATCCCATAATATACTCTAAGTAATCTTTTTCAGCATTAGTCAATACATTTTTAAATGCACCCGAAGAAAGTAATGGAACAACAAAAGTCTTTATTGCACTTTCTGCCATACCTCCTGCTAATACATGTTTAGGATTATTACCCCATATACCATGCTTTCTAGGTAAGAATCTTACAATAACCGTTTCTTTTCTAAGACAATTAATAAGTTGATTATCCTCACCTATAATCATTCTTTTTGGTTTGTTATTATTAATATTTGTAGTCTGAACTACTTCTTTTTCAACTTCTTGCATAGGTACATCATTAACAGCCTCATCATCAATTTCAAAATTTAAATTATCATTAAAATCAACTTCTTGCTCAAAATTCTATACCTCTTCCTTTTTTTGTCTTGCCATAATTCTCCCTTATTTATTATATTAAATTAATTTTCTGTTGTAGTTTAATAGTAATTAGTAATGAATATAAAGCAGGGAAACACCCTACTTTATATCCTTATTACTACTATTATTAATAATTATTAACCCTAGAGTACACTAGGAATTAATGACATTGTTCTTGTTGGGTCAAGAACACAAATACCTAATGTTGCCATACGATGAATTATTGCACTATCCTCGTCAAAACTCATATATGGATTATTCATACTTCCTGTAAATGGATTTCTCACATTTTTAATATTTAATATAGGTCGCAACTCCTATATTGAGCATTAGCTCCTCTATATTTCTATAGAGATTAGACTATATCTTCACTACTATTATTAGTAGGCAGTGCATTTCCATCACCATTAGCTTGTGATGTACTTCCTTTCGGAATAGTCGTTGAACCTTCATTATGATAATCTATACCATAAATGCTTGGCTGCTGATTGTCTTGACTTAGTCTTTTAAGTTTTATAACTATGTTTTTTATAGATGTATAAGAAATATTATACAAATCTGAAATCTTTTTTAATGAATAATATTGTCTTAATACAGGTATTTGAGAAATCTGATAAGCGGTTAATTTTGAAATTCTTGGTACTTCTAGACACTTTTTTCTATTACCATATTGATAAGAGTGATATACATTTTCTTTAGGAGTACACCATTCTAAATTAGATACTTTATTGTTTAGTCTATTAGCATCTATATGATTTACTTGTGTTTTATTCTCATCATTATTCTCTAAGAATACTTTAGCAACTACTCTATGTATAGGTTCAAAAGTATATTTACCATCATTAGTTTTATAGTTTATTCTATAATATCCATCTTTGTCTATAGGAAAATCTTTATCTTCTTTTAATTTTCCATTAGGATATTTATTATTTTTAAGATATACTCTACCTAAATTTGAAATAAAATAGTTACTACAATTTGGTATCAATCTCCAAATTTCATTTTCTTTACTTAGTTCTTTTAACTTAATTAAAATTTCCATATTTAAATGTTTGAAATTATATACTAAATTTTAGAGTTTCCAGCAATTAACACTGTTTTTTACCTCTATTCTGTTTCTAGGTTGAGGTATGGGAGCTGAGAAAAATGTGTAAAAGCCTGATAATCAGGCAGTTAACCCCCACTGATAACCTCGATATTCATTTTGTCCTTGAATAGCACACTTAAAGATATTAGGCTAATCCATAGTACCAATATCAAATATATCATATCTATATGACATAGCAGGACCTCCAAGTGGATGTTGTACTTTGTTTCTTCAAATTTGTTATCTTATAGGCTTTTTATCCTATAATTCTTAATCTTTACTATTGATTAAGTTCAGCATATATTTTCATCCTAATAGGATGTTGTTCACTCTTGGGAATATTTTATTCTTATTTCTAAGTTTCAATTCCTATGCGTTACACTGACTATTGATGTTACTCAAATAGTTTAGCTCGGTATTATCCTAAGTACAGAATTTCTTTTCTTTCTATTACATTTTAATTTAGTAAAATCTATTCCTAAATCTTTCCAATGTTCTCCTCTGAGAATTGACTGAATAGCTCTTCTACTAACATTAAAATATTTAGCAATTTCTAATTGTGTATATCCTTGGTCTATAAGAGAAGGAATTTGTAACACTTTCTCTTTAGTAAGCATTTTAGAATTAGAATATCTATTGTTATCTTCTACAGATAACCATTCTAAATTTTCTACATAATTGTTTAATTTATCCTCATCCTTGTGATTTACTGTACTATAATTATTTATATTTGGTATAAATGCTTCTGCTACTAATCTATGAACAAGTTTATGTTCTTTCTTTTGATTAATACAAAAGATAACATTTAAATATCCATTCTTAGTAACAGCAGGTTTAAGTATCTTTTTTCCTTTATAAGAAGTACTTCTAACTCTGCCTAAATTACTTATTTCATAGTAACCTTCATAACCTTTTACATCTTTAAATATTTCATTAATTTCCATATTTTATATTTTTAATTATTATGACGCAAAGGTAATAAAAATATTTCTAATTACCAAATATATTAACTTTATTTAAGAGGACTTCACCGATTTTGAACAATTTTTCATAATAGATTACTCTATTAAGCCGCAAGTTTATTTACGGGGTCGTCATACCAAGTATCAAGTTCTACCTTAACCCTTACTCCATTAGGAGCTTTGTATTCTACAAACTAGAATCCTGCTGATAATCCAGTACTATGTAAGTTAGTCTAGGTCTTTTCAATTACCTTCATTTGGTCTCCATTGAATATAAATTGAGTCCAACCTGAGATTGTCTTAAGTATTGCCTTATGGAACTAAATACATCCTCTTTCACCAGTCTTGATTACAAAATATCTTTCACCTAAACCAAGTTTAGCTGCTGATAATTGATAAAGTGCATCTTCAATAAGTTTAAGTGAAAAATCATTGTAATAGAAAGTATTAGCTACTTCCATTTGTTCAAGTAATCCACTACCAGTTTTTATTGCATTACCACTAACACCAAAGTTATGATACTCACCATTAGAATCACGATTACTCCTACCAAACATAAGGGCATTATTCTTATATTCAGAGAACTATTGTTCAACCTGAAAATCAACATAATGCATCCACATATTTACGGTAGATTTAGTATATCTTCCTTCAGTTTCCCTAGTTACAGGAATACCAATAGCAAGTTTCTTATTAAGCATTGAGCCACTAACTTTCTCTTTAATTCTTATAGTAGACCACTCATTACGCATACTAACTGGAGCAACATATCTTGTACCTCCAACACCTCTTGAGAGTTCTTTCTCTACATAAGCAGTTTCTACTGAGAATCTTTCTCCTTCAAGGAGTCTTTCAACAGGAACACCAGCAGAATTACCTCCCATAAGCTCAACTTTATATACAAAATTAGTTCCCTCGGCTCTAGGCTCATCAATGATTCTAAACTGATAAACTTCATTAAGATTACCAAGAATTACTTCACCAAAGAAGAACCAATCTTCAGCAAATACTAAATAGAATGGTGTAGTTCCTATACCAACATTAGTAGGATAACTATTAGTAATTACTGTACCATTTTCATCCCTAGCTTCTACAAGAGGAATATTACGTCTTGAGCTTCCTATCACATCCCAAGTATATTCATTATCATCAGCAAATTCTTTAGTTGGAAATCTATTTAAGAAGGTTTCAAGAGTTTTGCCTCTATAAAAAGCTAAAAGCTACACCATTAAATTGGTAGCTTTTTGAGGAGCTAATTGAAAAATTTGTCCTAAATGATTATCTTTTGTTAGACCCTTCCAAGTCTAAAATCCAACCATTTGGAACTTATTTAACTTTCCAGCCATTTTATAAAAATTTTTAAATTAATACTCTAATTAAATCAAAATGTTATATTGTTTTAAAGAAATTAATAGAGTAATAAAGATTAGAAAACAATTCATTAAAAATCAAATTTATATCCCTTAAACATTGAGTTTTCATCATCTACTCCACTAGCAAAATTAATGTTACCATCTGAAGTTCTAGCAGTATTATTAAGTGCGTTTTCTAAATCTCTAAAACCTTTCTTAATTTCTTTATTAACTTTACCTTTAACTAACTTATTTAAATTCTTAAATCCGTCAGTTAAAGTAAATATAGTACTTACATTCTTTATAAACTCATTAGGATTATCATGCTGATATTTCTAAAGAGCTGTCATATAAGTGCCTGTTTCTTCATCTTTATAAATAGGTTTAGAAAGATTATCAAATATCCTTTGTCTTGTAGGTTTATCTACTTCTATATCTCCAAAAACTTTCTTTTCTTCAATAATAGATTTCTTTAATTGTTCTGCTTGATTCTTTCTTTCCTATTCATACTTCTTCTATTCTTCTTTTGCATCATTAAGTAATTTATCATACTATGATTTAAAGTATTCTTTATTACTATTTAATGCTTCTTTTGCATCCTCTATATCATTCCCTGAATCTATAGACCTTTTTACTTCTTTAGTTGCTCTTTCTTGGCTAAATCCCCTATTAATATAATCTTGATAAATTAACCTTTTTCTAAGTTCTTCTCCTTCAGTAGTTTCTTCTTCAAGTTTATTATCTGTAACTTCTTCAAGATAAGATAAGGTATTCTCATATTTTCTTATATCATCAGGTTCTAGTCCTGCATTAAGAGCTTCATCTGCTCGTTTTTGTCTTTCACTAAGCTACGATTGAATTTGTTTGTCTATAATTTCTCTAAAAGACTCAGCCGTATTTATATTAGCTATCTCATCTTCATTAAGGTCAGGGAAGATACCTTCTTCTGCAAAGGCTTTAGCAACGGAAGAGAAGAAGTTTTTATTGGGAGAAGTACTAACCTTTTCAGAATTAGTATCTTCCTTTTCCTTTTCTTTACTACTTACTCCCTCTGGTTCATCAAATAAATTCTCTGCATCAACCTCAGTAGTTTCCTCATTGTTTATATGAGGTTCTTGATTATTTTTTTGACTATTTTCTTTATTAATATTTTCTGTATTCTCCTTTTGTTCAGGAGGAGTTTCCTGTATTTCTTCACCCTCTTCAAATAGATTAGCAATCTAATCTTCATTAAGGATGTTATCAAAATTTAATTCTCCTAAATCCATAATTAAAATCTCCCATGTTAAAAACAGTGCAAAGGTACTTAAACTTTATTAACTATACAATAATATAAGTAAAAAAGTAGTATTAATATAAATAAAATATTATATATAATTTAAAGTCTATATACAAAAATAGGGATAAGAACTCAATCTTATCCCTATAGTTACTCTCATTTAAAGAGTTTCTAAACTTTATCTTTCAAAAGCTTCTTTTTCTGTAATATTACTATTGCCTGCATCTATACTATCAATAATTTTTAGTAAGAGTTCTTTTATTACTTTAAGCATAATTACTTACCTTTCTTTCCTTTTCCTTTTTTACAACACTTTGCCATAGTTATATAATTTAAATATTAAACTTACTTTTTATATAAATTACTAACTTAATTATCTAATAAAGGATAAATCCTATTCCTATAACAATAAATAATTTCTACCAAGCATATAACTAATTTATATACTAAGTATCCTTAACAGTAATTATCTTAGGAATAGTATCTGTAATATTAATAGTATCTCTAAGATACTTGTATTTATAAAGATACTATACCTTATTATTATATATAGTATCTCCTTTCTGCATTATATAAATGCTATCCTTAGAATAAATACTATCATATTTAACCTATTCTATATACTCTGTCTTAATAGTTTCTATAGGTACTTCTATTATTTTAGTAGTAGTACAAGAAATTATTGTTGTCAAGAAGAGCAGTAAGAATAAAGTTTTTAGAATTAATTTCTTAATATACAACATTTGTATCTGTACTTTTTAAATTTAAGTAATAATAGAAAGAATAATATTGTACCAATTATAAACATTACTATTCTAAATTCTTCAACTAAATATCCAAAACCTACTAATCTATGAAAGTTAATACATAAATCTACAGCTAGTGCATAGATAATTAATAGTTTATGTATATAACAAAACTTAAACAGATTAGACATTGAGAATATTAATATTGAAGGAATAATGGCACTTCCTGCTATTACATCAGCACAAGGTCCATTTATCTCAAATATTAATAATCCTGTATGAATCCACATTATTAAGAACATTATTATAGGTATGTATTTTATAGCTAATATACTTAGTTTATAATCAGTACAATTTATTCTCTCCATTATTACTTCTCCTTTTTTATTAATTATTATTTCTAGCTTCTTTTACTTTTTTAATTGCCTATCCAATAATTTTCATTTCGTCTACTGTAAAATTATTGTTTCTAGCACAATTACACTCAAAGCAGCAAGGTACTACATTATCTTTTGTGTGACCTTTAGAATTATCTATTCTATCACATCCTATTCTATGAGTATCTCCACAGTAATAACAAGGCTTATTTACAATATTTTCTATCATCCAATCTATGTCTATATCACATATAGATGTATTATTAACTTTATCTTTATGTTTATAAGAAGAAATCATTTTTGATACTTTAGCACGAATATTATTACTATCTTTTACTATTTTACTTCCTCTTTTCTTTGTTCTTCCAAATAGTATTTCTTCAGTAGAGTAATTATATTTATCTTTTTTATAATATCTATTTTTGATACCATAAAGTGATTGATTTAACTCTTCTGCCCACTATTTTAAATATAAAGTTTTATTATTATAAGTAATAGTTATCAAATTACTTTTTAATAACATAGCTTCTTCATTAGTTACCCAAATAAAATTATCTTTAGAAAATGGTTTAGTAGCATCTAACCTTCTAAATACTTTATTATCTTGATATGATAAAACTACATCGTTGTAAAAAGTTCTAAAATTTTTCCACTCTTCTGAAATTCCTGCCTTTTTACCTTTCTAAGTGAACATTATACTTCTCCAACTATTATATATTCTTGGGTGTTTAGCTCTTATATCTCCTATGTAGTCTTTTCTAGATTTCCAAGATTCTTGTAAAGCATACATTCTTTTAATTTTATCGTCTATTGATTCAGAATGATTACTTGTAAATCTTCCTTTGCTATCTCTGTCTATCATACTATAGTTATTTTGATTTTTTCTCCTCTTTTTTTAGCTTCTAACATCTAATTATATAGTAGCTAAAAGTACTTCTTACCTTCTGTAAGTCCTCCTTTTATAGTATTTCTTCCTATTAACACACAACCTTCAGTTAGTCTATGACCATTTGGGCCATCCCCAACATGAATTAAAATTCCGTCAAAACCTTTTACATTAAGTAATCTCGGAACTTTGCCATTGCATACTTCTTTATAATAAGATTTATTACCAAATTTAGGAGAATATACATCTAACGTTATATTATAAGTACCATAAGGTATACAAGTATTACCTTTAATCTTTATCTTCTATATCTCTTCAAGACTCATAGTATCAGTTAATCCTCTATCAGGGTCTTCAAGAGCATCAGAGAAGTACTTACCATTTATATATAACTTATCTATACAGTAGTTATTACTCCTATACTTTCTTTCTAATTTCAGTTCCATTCTATCTTAATTTACAACTTAAATCAAAGCATATTTGACTCATTAAATTAAACATTTGATTTCTTAGGTTTTTTACATCATTCTCAAGTTCATCGTTTCTTTTAAGAACTTCTTCAAGTCTAGACCTATTATCATCAGATAATTGTTTATAGAAATCAAGTGATTCTTTCATATTCTATATTAAGTTCTAATCTACCTCACTATTATATTTTTTTCTTGTAAAAAACCAAGTAGTCCAAGAAGATAATACAGTAGAGAAGATTCCTATTAAAGCAATTATTATTTCAGTATTCATTATGTTTATGTTTTAAATATAAATATAATATTAAAAATAAAGAAATTCCTGCTATTATCATCTATAGACTAAATAATTGTAGGTTATCTAATGGTATTCCTATATAGTAATCATATATATTAATTATATCATTAATTACTATATAATGTAAAAACATCCTATGATATTCACAGAGTTTAAAAGCATAAGATAATACATATATAAATATTAAAGGTATAATAGATAAACCTGCTATACTTGACAATATAGGAATATCCATATTGAAATAAGAAGTAACTGTGTTTATTAAGTAAAACAATGCTATTATCATAGGTAATACTTTTAATAAACACAGTTCTATCTTATATAACTTCTTATTTCTTAAGTTTGCCTCCACAGCCATATCTTCTATGTGTTTTAGTTACACCTGCTTTTGGGGACATTGGTTTTGCTCTTCCTGTTCTCTTTGCCATAATTATTTAATTATTATTATTATTCTTATTATTATTCTTTACCTAAATCATTAGCTACCTTAGTCTTTATCTATTCTACTAAATTAAGGTATTCCTAATATTTAGTAAGGTCTGTAGAACTATTTAATCCCTACATTAAAGACTTATTAGCTGAATTTATAAGGTCAAATTCTTGACTCTATGTTATATATTCTCTAATTATAAGTTCTACACATTTTTTATATGTAGGTTTACCATACATTTTTATTTGTATAAAATTGTATTGAGTTTCCTCAACCATCAGATTACTCTCATAATCATTCTTATTAGGTACTTGTACTATTTCAGATTTAATGTCATAGTTATAGTACCATTTACCATTACCTAAATCTTCTATTATATTAGGCTTTATATTTGTTGTTATTCTTCTAGGTACATTCATATTAATTATTTACTTTAAGTTTATATTTATGTTTTATCAATTTAACATTAGTAGGAAATTTATAATAATTTAATATTTTAAATTGCTTTTTACTAGAACTTGATAAAGTATAAGATTTATTTTTATACACAAAATTAATACAATAATATTTATTATGAGGAATTATCTCAATAATTCTAATATTTTTATTATAAAATTTAGATATATTTACTTTCTTTCCATTCCAATTTGAATAGTGTAAATTAATAAGTTTATCTATATTAAATAATAAATGTTTAGAATTACAGTATTTTAACCATCCAAAATATGCAATAAGACCTCTCTATAATTTTTCAAAATTAATTTTATTGTTTTTGTATTTAAATATCAATTTTTTAAGTCTATTTTTAATTCTTTTCCTTAACAATATATGAGAAGATTTAAAAACATATCCTACAAAATCTATACCTCTTTTTTCAATAGGAAATATTTGGTAATTATTTTTTAAACTTAATTTTAAATTTAGATTTAAGTAATATTTAATAGCAATTAAAATATTATGTAAAAACTACTTATTATTAGAAAGTATTATAATATCATCGGCATATCTAAAATAGTATTTTGTTCCTACTTCTTCTTTTATCCAATGGTCAAAATAACTTAAATATAAATTAGCAAAAAACTAAGAAAGATAATTTCCTATAGGAACTCCTTCTGTAGAATCTATTACATTATCTAATATATTTAATATTTGTCTATCTTTTATTTTCTTTCTTATTATATTTTTTAATACATCGTGATTGATAGATGGATAAAATTTCTTTATATCCATTTTTAAACAATATTTTGTATATTTCTAATCTTTTTCTAATACTTTCTTCAGGTCTTTTACTAATTTATGAATACCTCTTCCTTTTATACAAGAATATGTATTAGCAATAAAAATCTTTTTCCAAATTGGTTCTAATATTAGCATTAAACTCCACTAAGCAATTCTATCAGGATAATAAGGAAGTCTAAATATAATTCTTTCTTTAGGTTCATATATTTTAAAAGTTTCGTATTTTGAAGTAGTAAAAGTTCCTTCTTTAAAAGATTTAAGTAGCTTTAGATTATCTTCTTCTTTATGTTTATCGTGTTTATATATACCAAAATTATGTTTTCCTTTTCTAGCACAAGTATCCGCAAAATTTATTAAATTTATATTAAGTAATTGTGGAAATAAATTTCCTATTCTTTTCATATTTTTTATTTAATATAACAAAAAATAATACATTATTATTAATTTCTTGTATTCTATATAGAGTCTTCGATAATTATCTACCAACACTTTTTATGAATAATCTACTTTATTTTTTGCCAAGGGGCAAGGTTGCTATATTTCAGTTAAATTTTATTTATTATAAAAAGAATACAATACGACTAAAGACCATTATTAGTCTAAGAATTACCTACAGAATTATTAGAATTGAAGTTACCTAACCCTGCTTTAGAACCATTATTAGCATTGCTACTAAGAATGAGTTTTTATTAGCTAACAATTATCTTTGAATATATAACAACCTAACATATAATTATTTTCAAACTGAAAATAAAAACTGTTTATATTTTTATCTTTTTAATTTTAATCATCTAATTAATTATTAATATATTATTTTTGTAAAGTTAGACATATTTTTATTTATTATTTTTATTAATCCTCTATAAAGCAAGACGACCAAAGACCAATAGCAGTCCAAGAATAACCCACAGAACGATCAGAATGGAAGCTACCCAACCCCGCCAGAGAACCATAAGAAGCATGGCCACCAAGAAAGAGCGTTCTAAGAGCAGAATTTTTTTCTCCTGCCCAATGATAATCACATTTGTACAGAGATTCGCTTCCACCCATTATTCTAGGAATTATTTCAGCTTTATCTCCTAATGCCCATTCTTTAGTATAACCCTCAGAATGTACTTCATATCCTGCAATATAATACTTAAAAATATCTGAATCATTAAAATCATCAGGGTTATCAGAAACATATACAATATTCATATTATTTCTTCCTTCTAATCCAGCATTAGCATCTATTATTATTCCATCTATATTATTCCAAATATCTCCAAATATATTATTAAATCCTCGCCATCTTGCTATCTAAGTATTTTGAGTAAGAGTTGGGTCTATACCACTAGCAGTAGGCACCATAAATGTAATAGGAATACTATAAGTGTTATTTCCATATTTTGTACCATAACCACAAGGAGTTATTGGATTATAGTTATTATAATAATTCCAGTTACTTACATTTGTTACTCCAGCACCTAAACCTCCCTAATGATAGCCTTCTGAAGTTAATTCTTGATTAAAAGACTTTTGACAATTAAATGTAGCATACTCAATAACAAAAAGCCAATAGAATATAGCTTTATATTCGTTATAAGAAATCATATGATTACCTGATTTCTTACAAGCATTTCTCATAGATGCTCTAGTCATATTTGTAACAGGTTTACCTAAATTTCTTCTAAATATATCAGTATTTAAATCATAAGTACTACTGTTATCTCCTCCTCTGCAATAAGCATTATCATTAAATATACATACTATTGCTCCAGATTCCAAAGTGCTTAAATACCCCATATCTGAAGGTACACTTCTTAATATAGTAGGATTACATACAGATACTAAATTAGCTTTAGATTCTACCCAACTGTTATCTATTTGGAACTGTGATATTCTTACCCATCTTTCGTCAGAACCATCATAAGACTTATAATAGAATTTAGGTACATAATTCTTAACTTCACCATCATATCCATTTAACACAGCTCCTAATTCAACATTATAAGTACCAGCTTCAACTACTGAATCTAATACTATAGTTGCAGTTGTTGTTTCAGTATCTATCTCAGTAACTTGAGCAATAACATTATTTACCTTAATATACTGTTTTAAGTATCTATTAGTACTAAATACTGAATTTACTATAGTATAAACATCATTAGAAACTATAAGTTCTTGACCATATAAAATTTCAGGAATCTTTCTAAATCTCCAATCATTTTCATCAAGCCAATACATTATCTTAGGTTTACCACTATCTGTTTTACATTGCGCTATACATCCTTTTATTCCAGATTGTATTGGCAATGTTCTATGTAATATAGGATTACCAATTCTTGTTAAATCTGGGTCTGCAACATTAGGTTTCCAAGATACTCCATAAGTAAGTATATCTAATAAATCTATATTTACCCAAGTTGTAGTATCATCACCATTACTTTGTAATAACTAACCTTTACTTCCACCACTAGGAATATGTATTTTATTATTATCAGTATGTAATTTAAGAGCAGTTGTAGCCTATTGTCCAGCCTAGTTTAAAGAAGCTGTTACGACTTTATTCTATACAGGATTTTCAGAAGTTGTATTAAGACTAGTATCTACTATAGTTTTATTAGCCCCTGCTTCTATTCCCTCAAGTTTTTCTTTTTCCTACTAAGTAAAAGTTTCCTCTATTTTATTATTTACTTCCTGTAAGCTATTAGCAACATCCGTTTTTAAAGCATAAGTCTAACTTAAATCTATATTACCTCCCTACTCAATAGAAGCATTATCAATAGTTGCCAATGACTTCTTTTTTAATACATTGTTACTAACTTCTTTATTTATATTGTCAATATCTGTCTTTTGGGTTTCTATCTATTCAACTATAGAATTAACTATTTCTTCATCAGTACCTATTGTTGCCCATCCATCTTCTCTAAATATTTTAAAAGAAGCTGGTTTAACAGATGTATCAATCCATATTGCCTATAAATTTTCTGGCTAAAAATTTGATTTTACTATTGGTATCATATTTTATTTTTTTTTATTTTAATACTAAAAATCTATGCAAAATTATAAAAAAGAAATTACCTATGCAATAGCATAAGTAATTTCTTTATACATTAATTATAATTATAGTTTTGATTCGATATTGCACTATCATTTGCATTACTACCCCATTTATAGTAAACATAACCTATATTACTTGATGAGGGTAATTTTGCTAAAGTAAAGTTGTTTGTGGCTTTAATATTGGCTATACCTACATTAGCATAAATATTAGTTTCAGTTACACCTAAAACACTATTACTTAATGCTAAATCATTACCAGAAAAAGCACCTGAAGCTTTACTTATATTATTATTAATAAATATTCCTGACAGTACATTAGAGCCACTACTTACAGCATCTGCTCCATATATAGATATTGCAAATATACATCTAATATCCAAAGCACTTGTTAAAGAATCAAATATATTAAGAACAGTACCATATATATAAGATAATCCCTAAAAAGATTTAGCTAATATTGCTACTTTTGGAGCATAAGTAAGAAAATCTTTTGGTATCTGATATATAACTCCAGCAGATGTTTGATATGAAGATAATCTTCTACAATTCTAAAATAAAGATTGTATATTCTATACATTAGGTATAGGTTTAAGTAAATAAGGAGGTATTCTTCCCTACAAACCAACTGCATATAAAGATTCATCTTTTTGCTTATTTCCTCCCTATTCCTAAGAATAATTTAATCCACAGTTTTCAAACAATCCTATTATATTAGGAGCAGAAATACTAGTACAATACATAAGTAAATCAGGAGAACAACAGTAATTAAGAGTTTCGACTTTACCATCTATAGTATTAGCACTAACTCTTGTTATATTTGCTGATTCTAAATATTTATATGAGCTAGTCTATGTACTAGGAACACCTGTATAACCCCAAGAAGCTTCTTGTAGATATGGGTCATTTCCCTAAGACCAAGACTAAGTGCTTTCATTGTACATCCATTTATATGGTGTATATGTAGGATTATTTTCTATAAATGATTTATTATCAATATTATTGTATGCATCCAAGTTTACACATCCATAGAAACATCTTTCCATATTAGTTATATTCCTATTATAATTATTAAACTTATGTGTAGTACTTAATAATGTACTAATATCAAAAGTTTCATCAGGCTCTGTTTCCTAGTTAGTACCTTTTAATGTTACTGTAGCCTATGTAAGACCATGATAAAATAGTCTATAAGGAATTTCTCCAGTTAATTTACTTCTACTTGTAGTGCTTAAATCGTGATAACAGAAATAAGCAACATTATTTAAACTAGTACAATTCTTAAATCCTTCACTGCTAAGTTTAAACGGAAACTCACAATTATACATAAGAGCCGCAACATTCTATAAACTATAATTATTTATAAACATATTACCGGGTATCTTAACTTCTGAAGCAAATGATTTATTTTCAACTTCTCTAAAAAATCCAGCAAATGTTATTAAATTAGGGCAGTTCTTTACTATATTTTTTGGGAATGTGTCTTGGTTTATATATTTTCTAAGACCTGCTCCTCTAAACGAAGTCTCTGTTATAGAACCACCACCACTGTTTCCAGAATATCCTATAATCTATATACCTCTAATATTATTAAATATATTATCAGTAATAGGAAATGTTGCTTTATCTCCATAAATACTCTATGTATCATTAACAACAAAACTATTAGCTATCTAATTACAAGGTGTATTTTCCTAGAATACTACTTGCAAATCAAGAGTTCCTGTAGCATAAGTAACATTAAAACTACCACCTATTGTAGTTATTTTCTTAGGGAAAACTAAAGTATTAAAGTTTAATGTATACATATTAAAAGTACCCCATATATAACTTAAATTTGGAATACCATCAAAGAATCCATCTAAATTACCTGTCTCTTTAGCATGAGTAGCTTTCCATATATCATTTGAAAAATTACTATAGTTAGAAAAATCAGTATCAGTGTCACAAATAAGCTATATACCCTACCAACTAAAACTAGTTAATGGATATGTTCCTGTAGTTCTTTTGAATAACTTCTTACTAAATACTACAGAGCCTGAAAACATTACACTAATACTATTTAAATTAGTTAATGGACTAAATAAACCATTATCCTTACCATCTTCAGGAGACCATAAGAATGTTGGAGAACTACTAGTAAAAGCCTCATTAAAACCAACAATCATAGAGCATCTATAGAACATATATCTATTAGGTTGATTACTACTAGACCACACAAAGTGAGCATTTTGTAATCCATAGAATCCTCTATTTATTGTCTAATTAACAGTAATTTCAGATGTTGCTAATATAAATAATATGTAATATATATCAAACTGTGATATATTAGTACCATAGAATGTATAATTAAGTATATTACTACTATTACTAAATTTTATATTAGTATATCTTTTCCCTGTAACAAATCCATTAGCCCAAGTAACCTAATTATATATATTACTTTCATTATTAGAAGACTATGTTATTATTTCCCAAGGTGTTTTTACTACTCCATTACTATTTTTTATTGAAGAGCCTTTCCAATTATTAGCATCACCGTGAACACTAAATTTACTACATCCTCTAAATGTACCATAATTATTATTATAAGTACTATTAGTAATTATTATATTTCCATAAATTCTTTCTAAATTAGGACATTGCTGGAATGTAGATTTAATAGGTATAGGATTATTTTGATTATTTGCAAACTATATTGCTGTTACTGAAGAGTTTGCATATATTGCAAAATTAATCAATGAAGAGTAAGAATACAAGTCTAGAAGAGAAGTATCTACATTATCTCCCGTAATATATCCAATACTTGTATTATTTAATAATAAAGTATTAATATTACTCTAATTAGACTAAGTAATTCTTAAGGTAGTTAAGTTCTAATTATTAGATAAATCTAAACTCTATAAGGAGCTACATTCTGAAATAGTAATATAATTTGTACTTGAATTTCCAGTTAATGAAGGACATCTATTAATCTATATACTCTATAAAGTACCACAGTTTTCTATATCAACTTTAGTTAAATTATTGCAACCTTGTATATTTATAGTCTTTATACTAGGACAATTAAGAATGATAACTTCCTTTAAATTCTAAAGATTAGATACAGAGAAATCAGTATATGCATCACATCCACTTATCTATATAGTAAGTAACTAATTACATCCTGTAAGATTTACCTGTTTTAAGTATTTCTAATTAGTCAGAATTAAGGAAGTAATATTTGAATTATTAACCTATAAGTCAGTAAGAGGTACTGCTGGTATATCAATATTAGATATACAAGTACTATTACTTATATCTATTTTTGTAAGTTTTGTATATTTTGTATATACTTCTCCACTAATTGCTGTTCTATTAAGAGATAGTGAGAAATTATTACCAGAAGTTGCTCTAAAATCTAAAGTTCTTATCTCGGAAATACTCCCCTATTCAAAAGCATCTAATGTGAAACTAGGAGCAAACATAGAGTTATTTGCAAGACTTAATTCAGTAATAGCAGAATATCCATTAGCACTTATTGATGAATTGTTAGCTGCATAAGATAATACATTTATATTCATTGAACTAAGTGGATATTCATCATTTCCAAACTATATAATATTAGGAGCATTGGTAAAGTTCCAGTTTAATGCAGAGTTTGAACTATTACTTCCAGCATTTACAAATACCTCTTTATTTGTAGGCATAAAATAGAAAGTCTATGTAGTATTACCTACAGAGTTATACATTATTATAGGAGTATTTGACTTCATAGGAAACTCTTCAGGAGTATTATAAACTGTATTTGAACCCTTTGAATTTAAATTATTTAAGAAATTCATAACCTAAGAACTGTCTCTCCAATAATATAAACTATCTAAGAATAATATATGTTTACTGAGCCAATCTTTAGTATATGCTATTTTTCTACCATGAAGTTTTGTTAAATCCTTTGTATTATTATAAGAATCATCTTTAAATTGTAATAAATATTTAAGTTTATAATCATAATTAAATAATAAAGGACCACAATCTTTTACCTATTTTATATAATAATCATTTATAAAATAATCTACAAAGTTTGAATATCCTGCCTTATTAGCTTTATTCTATAATTCATATCTAAGATTATACCAATACTAAGTATAAGCTGAATTTACTCCAGTATTGTTACTATAAGCTCTATAGAACTAAGTATCCATAGATAACCATAGTTTATTATGGTTAGCAGAAACTACTGTTCCTGATAATCCCTTATCTTTATTAAATGTTTCTCCTACATAACCATACTTCTTTCCTTCAACCAAAGTATTGGCTATATATTTAATCCATACATCAGGAGTAATATCCAACTATCCCTAGTTACCTCCACCAAGAGCTGAGTCAAGGTCATAAAAATCAATATAATACTAACCATCAATTCCCCAATTCCTAAATGTAGAGTTTTTACCAAAGTTATCTACAAGACCAAATAGTATTCCTATTGAAAAATACTTATATATACTATCCTGATTAAATCCTAGATTCTAAGGTAGAGTATTTATATCTGTAGCAATAGCCTGTTTCTATCCAGTCTTAATATAACTTGAAGTACCCTCTAATCTATATAAATCATAAGAATCAGTAATATTAGGATAAGTAACATTTCCTAAACTATCAGTAGATAAAGTACCTTCTATAGGCAACTACATTATGTTAGTTACAAAGGTTTTAAATGTCTAATAATCAGTAACACTCTTTCCTTTGGGGTATCTTACCTCATACCTTGCATTAAGTATATTATCATCATTTTGCCAAAAATCACCTTTTGATGAATCAAAACCTTCAGGAAGATTAGTGGTAACATCCTATAAATCTTTTAAGGAAGTGGTATCCTTTATTTCTATCCAACTACTATTACTATCAGTTTCAGTTATAGTAGCTCCTTCTATTAAATAAGGGAATGTTGTAATTTGTACTTTATCTCCAGTACTATCCTTAACACTCTCTAATTTTTTAAAACCTAAATTTCTATAAGCATCTCTACCTAAGTTAAATGAATAAATACCAAGTGGAGTAATAGATACTGTACTCTCTATATTAGTATTAAATTTCATTATAAGGAATATTGGAAATCCCTCAACAGTATGTTTTAATGTAACATCTTTTTGCTGATTCTTTTTATAGTCTGAATCATAGACATTATTAATAGCTGTAGGGTCAAATGGAAAATAACTAGAGCCATCAGATTCCTAATATCCCAATACCTCATTTATGAATGTACCAATAGAAGCATTATTACTATGACTACTATCCACTACATCAGCTTTAAGAGTATAAGTTTGCTCTGGAAACCAAGTATTCTTAGGTATAAACACTGTATCATTAGGAACTGTTATATTTAAGTTCTTAACCGCATCTGCCAAAGTTGAGGTACCTTGCAATCCTATAGTAGCATTATTTATCTTTACTATAGAAGTATTTCCTCCATTAGGGTCCCAATATTGTATTTGTTTTCCTGAAGTATCAGGTAATGATACATTTCCTGCTGTTTGCTATGTTACAAAATTATTAAATGTCCAACTATCATCAGTACTTACATCTATTAACATTATTGGAATACCCAATACTTTAGCATAATTATTAAGTTTTTCTCCATCAAGTTCTCCAGTACCACTAAGCAAAAAGTCAATATTATACTATCCATTCTTAAACATATAAGATATTATAGAACCATCAGTTGCTCTTTCACAAAAGTTAGTTTTAAGTTCAGGTATTATAATATTAAAATTAGGATTACCATTAATATACTATGTACTTACCTTATTATTAATATAATTAACAACAATATCAAAATCAGTAAGTACTGTATCATATACTTGTAAATTATAAATATTACAATCACATAAATTACTTTCTATCTGAGTAGTTACTCCCTATGCATTTGTAACACTATATATTCTACCCCCTAAATATATTACATCTCCTAATTCAGGGAACTTTGAATATTTAGATATAGAAGTAAGTACTCCATCTAAATATATTTTTATAATATAAGATACTTGTTCTACTTCTACATCATTTACAATATCTTTAGTAGTAGTCTATATACATACAATATCAAGCATATTAATAGTATTATCTGTAAGTTTTACTTTAGATTCATTATTAATATATACATCATGTACATCTACAGATATACCACTTATAAGCTCTCCAGTACTTGTATTTATATTACCACAACATAATATAGACCTATAATCATCAGGATGATAGTCTGCCTTAAAACATATTGATATAGTAAACTATTTTGCAGTAAGAAGATTTGGTAATGTGTATTCTCTATTATTAAAATTCCATTTACTAAGAATACCATAAGCTCCATTACTTAATCTAAGATAAGGCTATCCACTAGGTAATACTGTTATAGCACTTAAACTATTCTCATTATGTACCTGTAAAGTAGAAGTTATCTTATAAATAGAACCTCCATTTTCATAGCCATCATGTTGAAGATTAAACTTCTATGCACCACTATTATAATCTCTAGATAAAAATTCACTTACTATGTGAGACCTGCTTGTCTCATCTATATTTAAAAATGTTGAAGAAGCTGCTACAAATTTTACCCAATAAGTCATTGTAACTGTTCTATCACCAGATGTAATATTTAAATATATTGGTAATACAGAGTTTTCCTAAGCCCAACTCTTATTAGTTATAGGTATGAAATCATTTACTTCTGTACCAAAATAACCTATTGAATCAGCACCTATTATCTCTCCTCCTATAGTATAAGAATATTTATATGTAGAAGCTCCCTATAAATAAGCTGTAAATACAGCATTTATACTACCACTAAGACTGACTTCTACAGGAGAATCCTACTTAGTACTCATTTTAGTACTACTTACTAATATCTAATCACTTATTATAGTAATTGTATTTTCACAAGAACCTGATATTTTACCATTATCATTATTATATAATGTAGCTTTTACATTATATACACCAACTATAGAAGAAGCCTCAGTATCTTCATTTATATCAAGTAATTCTTTTATACTTATAGTCTTAGTCTATTGATTATTACTGTTTATAGTAATATTATAGCTTTTCTATAATATTTCAACATTATCTTTAATAACAGTAATACCTAATGTATATAATCCTATTATACCTACAGAATACTTATAAGTAAATTGAGCTGTATCTATAGTTTCCCAAGTAAAAGCTTCATTAGTAGTTGTTATATTAACAATATTTTCTACTAAGCTTCCAGACCAAGATGCCTATCCATATATACCATTAGTCTCATCTTCATAAGAAGCTCCTATATATATATTACCTGTATAGTTTATAAGATAAGGTTTAATTTTATCATAACTAAGCTATACCATAGGATTTATATAAGATGCCTATGTCTATAATATCTATGTAGCTCCTATTCTCACTATAACTTTCCAAGATTTTGGAGTTTTTGAACTAATGTTATTAAGTAGTATCTATAATCCACTTTTATCTAATAATATCTAACTATTAGTTTCTAATCCATTTACTGTAATGTTACAAGTGGCTTCAGTTATATCAGAACCTCCGCCTCCACCACCAGTACCTGAACCTCCACCACCATGTTCTGCTAACCAAGAAATGTTTCTTTCCATTCTTGATACTGCTTCTTGATGTCTTTCAAGAACTTCATCGACAGAAGTTACATCCTAATTCTCTAATAATAGCTTAGGGTTAGTCACAGTTATTCCTGTTGACTAACCTGAAGCTATTACTGAAATTTTACCATTTTTTTTGTTTTTAATATTACCCATATAAAATTTAATTATAATTTTATAGTATATGATTCGATATTTGATATATTATAAGCACTTTTATCTTCACTAGAAGTAGTGCTTAATGTCATATTTTGTACTGATAAATTAGATAATTGCTAATTCATATCAAAGTTAGCTGTATTTTTATCTATATTAACATCCCATATATTCTATACTTGTTTTGCAGTTACTTTTATACTGTCTTGAGTAACATCATACCTTATATACATAGGTAAATGCTGTGCTCTATTTTCTGTTGGGGATGCTGCATTAGTTTTAGCTTTAAAATAAGCAAGTAACCAAGGAATTACATATTGGTTTCCTGAAGGCTACTCTTTATTAGATACTAATTTATATCCTGTAGCCTATGACATAACATAGGTAGGAGCATTTATTTTATTTACTTTTTCATATCTTGCAAAATCATTTGTAAGAATATCCTAATCTCTAGTAACCTATATTACAGGTACCCTAGATAAAGCATCAGTAACATCACCCATTAAATCTACATTAGTAACAGTTCCATTATTAATATATCCTTCAGGAGCATCATATACAGGTTTTGTTATACAATATGTATGTTTATGTCCTCCCATTACAAGTCTTATTCCATACTTTTTAAATAGTCTTGAAAACCTATAGTTACCATTACTATTAAGAGTATTTAAATGAGAACCTGCTCTTGCAGAAGTACTATTCATAAAACTCCAAGTTACTATAGTAAATGGCATTTCATGCATATATACAATACACTTAGAACAATTAGTAGGATTGTCCTATCCTGTCCATAACTATAAGTCTTTTAATAACCAGTTCTCTATTTGTGCATTTGCAGTCTAAGCGAATGTTTTATCTCCTGCATAAGAGTCACTTTCCCAATCTTTATACATTTTACTAGAGGCTATTGCTATTTCAGAATTAAGACTTATAAAATGGTAATTTCCATAATTAAATGAATATACTGAATATATAGGATAAGTGTTATCATTCCATTCTACAAAACTATAAGGATTATTTTCATCAAGCTCAAAAGTAAAATATCTAAGTATATTAATATGATTATATTTTGAAGTTGCATCCTCTCCATCAGTAAGTTCTGTAGCATTATGTCCACATAAATCATTATTTCCTATTGAGAACATTTCTTCTTTATCTCTTAGATATTGTCTTCCATCATAATAGTCTAACCATTCATTAGGTCTATTACCGCTCTAAGTAATATCTCCTGTGTTTATAGTAAAATTATAGTTCTCTTCATTCTTGTTAATCATATAAGCAGCTTTTTTCCAAGCTGTATATTCAGCCCAATTAAATCCTTGCTAATCTGAAGTCTATATATAACTAAAAGACTATACATCTGTATTAGCTAATACAGTAAACTACATTATATTACTATAGTAAGATTCATCATTGTCTCTACCTATTCTATATTCATAAGTTCCAGCATTAAGGTTACTTATTATTCTTTTATGAGTTGTTACCCAAATACCACTTGAAGTACACCATCTTAATCTTTGATAATAATCAATAAAAGTATTTATCGCTGTAGAATTAGAAGAGTCGTTCTTTATATAAGAATATAATCTAGTCCAATTAGTTGTTCCTTTCTTTCTATATTCTATAAATTCATTATAATAGCCTACAGATACCCAATTAAAGCATCTTGTAGCTCCATTTCCATTATCTGTAGCCTATCTACCAAATGTTATATTTATTATATTAGGTTTATTCTAATTAAACGATGTTTTATTTGAAAAGAAGTCTTTATTTGAATTAGAAGCTTTTGGTGAAAATTTCTATTTCAGGTCATCAGGATAATAATACTATATACTATTGCCATTATTATTATCATTCTTTTCAAGATTTATATATGTCCATAAACCTGTTGTAGTTCTTGAAGCATAAGCTTTATTACCCTATTTTGCAGGTTCTAACATATACCATCTTACAAATAATACTTTTTTCCAATCATCATTTACCAAGAAAGTTTTTGAACCTTCTCCTACAGAGCCAGAGCCAAAACCACAAGAATCTACATATCCTGTTTTAACTACTGAAGCCGTCCAAGGATTATTTAAAGTCTTACTATCTAATAATTCCTAAAAACTATCCCCAGCACATAAATAAAAACTAGAAGGCTCTTGATTAAATACTATAGGAACTCCATCATCAATCCATTCCATATCATAGCTATCTACTTTTATAAAACTTGATTTAATAGAATTACACTAAGCACCTCTTATTACAAAAGTAGAACCTGCTTTTATTACTCCTTCAAGTGGTAATACTTTCCATATATATCCTATATCAGAAGCATTTTCTTTTTTACCATCAGTATATAATAAATATAATCCTTTTAAATTAATATTTTCTTTTGAACCATTTGCTAATTCTATATAATTATGAGAACATAGTGCTTCTTCTGAATAACTTCCTCCACAATATATAGAATTAATACACAATAAATGACTTATATAATTATTCCAAGAAGCTATCTAACTACCTGCATTTTGAGTATTAGGATTATATAAGGTAACTACCCAATTTCCATTAGAATCTACTCTTACTTTATACTGATTTTCTCCTTGTGCAAATATAAGATAATTTAAAGCTAATGTGTATAAATCATCTACTGAAATACCTTCACTTCCTCCACCATTACCACTAGAAGTAGCAGTATAGAACTTACCTCCATAATATACTGCAAACTTAAGTTTATCTGTATAAAATAATATATCTCCATTTATAAGATTTTGTTTATTCTTTGCAAAATTTATAGCAGTATCTAACTTTGGAATAATATGTTTTACCGTCTATTTTATATCAGAACTATCAGGTTTATCATCACTATCATCCTCAGTATTTTCAGTATCCTCTGTATCTTCAATATTGTTTAATTCCTCCTAAGGATTAGGATTTTCTGGAGTAGCAGTAGCCATTATTTCTTTTCTATAGCTATTTGTAGCATCTCCGGGAATCACACCTATAGTAGTAAGGTTTTCAAGTTTCTCTGTTCTATTTAATAACTCTGTAAGTATCTTCTTTATATTTGCTATATCATCATTCTACTCTTCATTTAACGTAGTATCATCTTGTGGGTCTATCCATAAGATATTATCATCTTTAGGCTCTTCAGAACCTATATATACTTTAAGTATACTCTGCCATTCATCATTAACAGAAAAACTATAATAAGCATCTTCATCTTTTACATATACAAGATTTCCATATTCTTTTGTTGAAAATTTATCTAAGTCTTCAACACTTTGAACTTGTTGTATTCCGTTTTTAAGATGTTCTTTATCTTCTCCTTTTAAAAGTCTATAAAGTGTTTCTATCTTGATTTTCTTATTATAGCCATCTTTATCAACTAATGTAATCCATTCGTTTCCATATAACTCATTCTAGCTATCAAACTATGAATCTTTAATTGATTTATTCTGTATTGCTTCTATAAGATAATTTATTTCTTCTTTAGTAAATCTTTTCATATTATTTAGATGTTACAGGTTTCTTTTTTAATTGTTTATTTTTAATTTCATAATCCTAAGAAGCTTTTTTCTCATCTAGTTTTAATTTATCTCTATCAAGTTTAAGCCTTGCGTCAAACTCCCTAATCTATTCTTTTAGTTTATCTTTAGCTTCTTGTGAATATTCAATGTCTTTAATTCCACCATCTTCACCATTAACTTCAATATTCTTAGTTGCAGCCTATATCTAAGCTATAAGAATCTTAGTCTCATTATCAAGTTGATTAGCCTCTCTCTTCTAGTCTAATTCAGCTTGTTTCATTTGTAATGCTGCTTGATTCTTCTATTCTTCAATCTAAGCCTATTGTTGTTGTAACTACTGATTCCTTTCTTGAATCTATCTTTCATTATTCTCAATAAGTCTTTGCTTTTCAGCTAATGAAGCTGAACTATAAAGTTTCATTATTGCTGAAAAATCTAATGATTGATTCTATAAGGCTGCCTAAGCAAGCATATCAAGTTTATTATTCAATTCCTAAGAACCTTGACTATTATCTACTACTAAACCATAATCAGCCTCTGCAAATTCATCACCATCTATAGTTACTATCTAAGTAGATAAATCATCCATTAAATGCTAGAATTTTATACTTCTTCCTTTTAAAGCTATTTTACAAGTTTCAAGAAAAGCTTCTAATACTCTCTTCTTTAAATCTTCATGTTTAACGAATAGCCATTCAGTAATATGTGAAGACTAAAGAGTAGCTCTTTCTACACCTCCTACAGTTTCTCTGTTAGATATTTGACCTTCTCTTTGTCTAGTAATACCCACTGCTTCAGACATTTCAAGTTTAATAAATTCTAATAAGTTAATATACTATTGAATATTATTACCCCAATCAGCATCTATAACTCCATTTGAAGCATTGTTTAATGCACCTGCAAGTTTACCTGTAGCAGCACCATAATTACCTTCTTTAAAGCTATCTATTATAGCCATATTATTAGTCTTGGCGTAGTATAACCATTTATCTATATCCCATCCTTTAGGAACTAATGCTAAATCTACTTTAATTATCTTACCCCAGTTCTTAGCCATTAATTTATTTAATCTATCATGAATTATATCATAAAGATAGTTATATGGCTTCATCATATCTATCATAGAAAAAGGTCTTCCATCATTAATGTTATATATAGAACCTATAATACCAAAATGACATCTTGAAGGATTAGATAATCTATTATACTATACAGGTCTAGGTCTCATATTAACATAAATATCACTACCTATTTTAACTCCTTCCCAAGCCTCATTTATCCATAATATCTTTTCTTCTTCTCCTTTATCTTTATCTATCACATAAGTCTCTGGATAAAAATTAAACTATTCTTCCCCCGTAATAGGGTCATAAGATTTAACTTTCTTAATTCTTCTTCTAGATTTCCAAAATACTTTTAATACCCTTAAATTACCTGCTGTATCATAAGGCAGTAAAGAATTACTTATACCATCAGATGTACCATAAGGGTCCCAAAAGAAACCATTTTGGGAAGTAATTTCATCACCTATCATATTATTATTTACAAAGCCATATCTTTCATCTATATTATCCATAGAATCTATAGCAGCCTGTCCTATATGGTCAGGCAACTTCTATATATATTCCATATCTTTCTTTGTAAGTACATCATAATAAGTATCTATAACTCTAGAAGGACTCCAATAGTCTTCTATAATAATTATGTCAGCATCCTCTACTTTATTAGAATAACCTGACTTAAACACCCTTACTTTTAAGGGATTTAATCTTTCAATAATTGGTTCTCCTCCTACTATATCACATTGATATATTTCTTCACCAACAGCCATAGCATCATCAAAGCCTTCATTAAATATAAGAGGAATATTATACTCTTTCTTATAATGGTTTAATAAGTTATTAGCTCTTATTTCTCTCATATCCTACCACTAATATGTATAGTAGTAATTTATCTTTTCAAGCTCTTGATTAGCTTCTTCTTCAGACTAAGAAGTATTCTATACCCATTCCTAAAGCCTTTGTAATATTTCAGCTTTTTTGTTATTCTCTATTTCTGAAATAGCATTAGGATTAGTAACTACTACTCTATAATCAAACAATCTATTAGATTCCTCACCTTTAAGAATATTTATTTTAGAATTAATTATTGGGTAATGCTATACTCTGTCAGGAATAAAACCAGCTTTTATATTTTCAGGATTAATAAGATATTCTAAGTCATTCATATGAAGTTTGCCTCTTAGTAAATCATAATTTATCTTCTTATGAATAACTGACTTTCTTACTAAGCTGTAATTAAAGAAAGATTTAGTATCTGCCCATTGTACACATTTCTTTCTCCAAGCCTGATTCTTTTTATTATATGATAATTGTTGTGGAGGAAATTGCATAAAATCACTCATATTAATTCCTCAATTTTTTCGTGCAAAATTACTTAAAATGTTTAAATTAAACAAGTTAATAATTAAAATATTAATGTTGTGTAATAAGATTTACTAAATTTACTGTATTAACAATTAATTCCTAATTTCTTTTCATTATAATTTCTATTAAAGAATGGGTCATTACCTAAGTAGTCACTAGGTATTTCATCTTTATCTCTAGAAGGATTACCTTGATATAGTATCATCTTTTCTTCTCTATAAAGCATTAAAAGTCCCAAAGCTCTAACTCTATCCACATTTATATCAGGATTATAAAGTATTAATTCTTTAATTAATGCCCTATTTCTTAAAAAATAAAGATTATATATAGTAGTTTCCTATTCTCCTTCATCCGTATTCTTTGTAATAGTAATTGGTTTTAATAGCCAATCTTTTATTAACTAATCCTCAAAGTTATTTATAGCTAAACTAGCATTAACTCCTTTTGCATTACTGCCAAAAGAACTATATTTAATTAACTATTTATCTCTAAGATATTCAGGAGTATCCGCCAATAAATGAATACTATTCATTTTACTGAAATAAGCAAAAGGTCCTTTAATATTACTTTCATAAAGGCATTTCCCATTATAGAACATACACATCAATCTTACTATCTCATATCCATCATCAGCATAAACCTATCTACCTGTATATTCTGCAACTATTCTATCAGTCCATAAATCTAATACAAATACACTCATTAAAGAAACAGAATCTGCATCATCTGTAGCTACAGGGTCTAGCCCCAATATATATCTATGAGGAAATACTTTTCCATTATTATTCTTTTCAGGCATATTATATATTTCTATAGCTCCCTTTGCCTTATTATCTTTTAATGGAAAATCTCTAATAGGTATATCAGTAGTTGGTACAAATTTTACTTGATTATCTTTATCTAATACTAAATTACCTATATAAATATCATCATAAGCATTATCATCAGAATCAAGCTAATTAAGTCTTTCACTTAACTAAGTTACTGGAAATTTATTACCCTATGCTCTTAATATAGCCTCCTATGGAGTTATAGGAATTTCAGCAATTCTTTTAGTAATAGCACTAATATCTGTACTATTATATTTAACTGTATATCTATCTATTAAAATATTAAATAAAGCCTTAATTACATCACTATTACCATCTTTGTCATAACAATTAGCCATATTAAGATAGCCGGGGAAAAAGTATGTAAATAACTTTCTTCCCTAACCTTCTTTATCATATATATTCTTTACGCCTTTTATATTATATCCTTTAGGATTATACATAAGCTCTTGCATAGAACTAAAGTCTGATTCAGAGTCTCCAGAAGTTCCATAACCATATATTAATCCCCACACACTTTTACCATCCTCTACTGAAGGTCTTAACACTGAATAAAGCTTAAGTAATCTAGGGAAAGAACCTGCCTCCTCTAATAAATATAATACTCCTCTTGAACCTCTAAGTTTTGATTCATCATCTTTAGATGTAATACCTATTACACTATTTTCAGTACCTCTTCTTACTCCCGTATCTACATCTAAATATCCCATAGTCCAAGCCATATTTTGAATAGATGAAGTTAGTCTCTTAGAAGGAAACTATGTGTATTTTGCACAATGGTCTATATAATACTGAAACATATCAAGTAACTGGTTAGCTCCTTGTATATATTTTCTCTCACTGGCTGTAGCTACACACTATACTTTTTTATTAACTTCAGCACTTTCTCCTAATATAAATCTCTTGGCTAATAATGCTGCTGCAAAGTAACTTTTACCTTTACCTCTTGAGGCTAATTCCATAGCATGATGCCCCTCTAATCTACATTGATTTATATAATGAGATTTATAATAATGCCCATCCCACACTTTAGGAAAATCTATAGTTCTTATAGTATTACCTTTTTTGTCATGTTTTATTAATTGTATAGGACAATAATTCAAGAAGAAATACATATCTCCAGTAATCCATTCTCCATCAGATTTTCTTATATATCCTTCATAGCACCTTCTTATTTCTTCTCTAATCCATTTACCATATTCACTATTAGGATTAGCATTAGGCTTAAGATTAGTATAGCAACCATATTTCTAAAAATGTATTGCAGAGGGTCTAAAATAATCCATATTTTCTAATATATGAGGCTATGTTATATCAACAATAATTTTTCCATCCTAATCTTTTTTTAGCTCTTTTGCTGTGGGTCTAGAAGGAGAAATTAATAATCTGATGTAAGGTATACTGCTTATAAAATCCCAAAACTATTCCTAGATTTCCTAGGGCTATTCATTAATATTTAAAGACTCTATAGGAGTTTGATATTTATTGGTCTGCATTTCCATAGTATTCATCTTTTAGTATTTGTCTATAATATTCAGTATCTAGTAACTCAAATAAAGCTATACATAATCTATTATCCATATCTTTAATCATTCCTTCTTCTTGACCATCTAATACCTTATTGGTAAGAGATATAGTGAAAACTTTATACTTCTTTCTATTAACCACAAACCATAAAGTATACAAATAAGTTTTATATGCTTTAAATACAGAGTTTTCCTATATATTTCTTTGTAATACTAAATGTCCTTTAGCATCTATATTATTACTTTTTCTAGTCTAAATTATATGTATATTTAATGCTTCTACTAAATCTTCTGCTTTCATAATATTACATATTAATTCCGTCTTCAAATAATGTTTTCTCTCCAGAGCCTCTCATTCTACCTGAGGTCTTTAATTCAGAGTTAAGAGCTTTTTCAGCTTCATCTAAATCCTTAACTAAAGAAGGTATTTGCTTTATAGTAGCAGTAATAGTATTAAGAGTATATATAGGTTTACCTTTATCATCAACTTCTGTTAAATCTATTTCTCTTAATAGCTTTCTTAGTTTATCTACTGCAAATCTAGTATCTTCAAGAAGTAATGCTGATGTAGGTTTAAAACTCTTATAGAAAGTAATAGCATCTAATACCACTTTATCAGGTTTCCATTTAGAGTCTATTCCTTCTCCCTCTTTAATAGCTTTACTTCTTTCTTCTTCATCAACTAGATATTGATAATCACTTCTAGGGTCAGACATAAAATAAACATATCCTAACTCTTGAAGTGCTTTATCCTTACTCTTTGATTTATCTCTCTACCATATTTCCTTAAAAGGTTTTAGTAATAAAGCCTCTTCAGAAATATTTAGTTTGTATCCTTCATATTTAAATAACTTAATCATAATCTTTAAATATTTTTTGATTAAACAATATTGAATAATAACATCTTGCTATCCATTCTACTAATGGTTCATCACTATTAGTATCAAAGTATTGACCTGAATTAAGTATAGCATGATTAATTTCATGTAATAATGTCCTAATCATTTCTTTATTACTTATTTTAGTATTATTCACATATCTTGCTATTTTTATAATAAGACTATCATGATAAGTACTACCAGTATATATAGCATCACCATCCTATAATCTATCTACTATTTTAATAGTATATTTAGTACCAAATATGTCTATTTTCTTATTATGTAATTTTTGTATATCCATAATTATATTTATTATTAATAATAGTTTTAATTAAACTAAAAAAGCTCACAGCCTAATATAAATCAGACTATGAGCTTGGAATATATATAGAGTATGAAAGAATTAGCAAATTATTTTATTGTCAGGAATAATAAGATTACTCTTTTTATCATCCTTTTTATCTTCAATTTCTTCTCCCTCAAAACTATACATAATATCTGTACTTTGCAAATAAAGGCACTCTTCATCGTTTATGGTTACTGTCTTAAACTCATAGCCTATTACAGGATTATCTGTAATAACACCATTTTTAAGAGAACCTTCCTTGTGTTTCATCTTAGCATATCTAGTAGGATTAATCATTACCATATCTCCTACTTCAATATTTCTAACAGCAGGACCTACAGCAATGACTTTCTGATACTCTTTAAGTGAACCTGCTTGTTTAACTATTACACCATTTTCAAAACCATCTTCTTCATACTTATTCATTGTAGTTATCAATGAATCAAACATTGGTTTAATTGACTTAATCTTTAACATCTTCTCTTTTCTTTATATTATTAATTAAATTAAATCTATTTATAGTTTTTAAGTACTTATCATAAGTACAGTTTAATTTACCTATTGAAGGAACATTTATATTTATTACATTATTATTAAATTCATCTGATGTAAATATTAAATTATCATTAGATTTAATATTATTCCTTTCTATTATCTATTTAATAACTTTCCAATAACTTTTATATGTATTTCTTACTAAATCCTCAGGTAAATTAAGTTCTTTAGCTACTTGTTTTATTATCTATTTAAATGTCATTTGTCTTGGCTAAAATCAAATAAGAATAATAACTGTAATGTATCTTCCCCTTCTTTTATTCTTGGTATAAACAAAGGATTAATTTTACCATTAATTATTACTTTATGTTTTCTTAAATTACTCATTATTACTTGAAAATGTTGAGTCTGAATATTACATTCTTCTCTAACTCTTTTCTTAGTATCTTCACTCATAACAAGTTTATCAAGTATAACTTCATCTTTAACAACTTTACTTAATTCGTATCTTATTTTAACCAATGTTGCAGCAACATCTATCTCTCTCTTAGTTAATTTATGAAAAGGTTCCCAGAACATGAACCAATATCTAAAAAAACTATCAGACAAGGAACAAGGTATTCTTGCTACATTATTAGGTCTATTTGTCTTTTTCTTCTCATTATCCATGCTCTTTTCTCCCTTTTCCTTTATTAGTTTTTTTCAGTATCTTTAGTATCAATTTCTTCAGGAACAGTAATTGTATTTTCTATTTCCTCAGCACATTTTATAATAAAATCACTATTAAAATGCTGTGAATTTTCAAGTACTTTAAATAAGTAATTAAGTCTTGTAAAGGTATTATTTATACCATTTAATTGATTAACTAAATATTGATTATCCTTGTAAACCTTATTTAACTTTTCAGTTAAATTATACATAGCAGCCTCAAGTTCCTTATAAGTTAGCTTTTTAGCATTTTCATTAATTGTTTTATTATCTTCCATAACTTTATATATTATTAATTATTATATTCTTCTAAATAAGGATGTCCATACATTTTTATGTATTTTTTCTCCCATTCTTCAATAGAACATTGTTCTATATCTGTAGAGCCACATTCATCACAATAGTCAGAATCCTACATACTTTGTATAAATCTTATTTTAAGTGATAGACAACTTTTGCAATAAAATACAGGCTCTTTATTATATATATCATTCTATAGTTGCTTTATGCTTAAGTTGTCCATATATTATTCTTTTATATCTATTGTTCTTAGTATTTTTAAAAGGTCTATGAGGGTATATCTGTCCATATATAGATACATGACCTCTTCTTATAGCTCTCCTTATAGACTTAAATTTTTTAACCCCTGAAAAATCAGTTAAACAAAGAATTCCATTTTTTGTAAATTCATTTATTTTTTTCTGTTCTCTTTTCTTATATTCCTCTATACCATCTTTAAATTCAGTTAATTTTTCTTTAAATACTTCTTCTGATAATAATGGTGTAAAATTCTTCTCTTCCATTGCTATTAATTTTAATTATTATTTATAATACACAAGCATCCATTGTCCATTGTCTTTAAGAAGTGAAATAATATCTTCTTTCTTGATATTTTCCTCATTGACATAATTAACAACTTCAACAATATTAGTGACTACTAGTATTCTCATTTTTTGAGATGTATCTATTACTTTTTTAGTAGCCTTTTTAATTTCTTTCTTCTCTTCTACTTCTGCCATATCATTAGTATTTATTAGAGCTTCTAGAAGGAATCGAACCCTCAAATACTGAGTACAAATCAGTTGTTTTACCATTAAAACTATAGAAGCTGGAGCAGAGTATCATCCTTTCTCTGCATAAAGGTAGGTTCTACGACACCTAATAGACATTTAAGCATTTATATCATTGTAGTACTACTAATATAAAGCGGCTTTCTATAAGTTACGTTGCTCCTCAGACTAGTATTATAGAGCTTTATTATTATCTCTTCAACACATTATTCTTAGTTAAAATAACATGTTGATATTCTATTGTAGCTTCAGTGGGACTCGAACCCACACAATCATTACTGATTAGAAGATTTTAAGTCTGCCTTGTCTACCAATTCCAACATGAAGCCACTTTATAATTAATAAGGTCTAATGTCTGTAAGTTCAAACAAATATTTATATTTAAATATATTATGTATAAATGTCTCAGTTTCAGACTTAATACCTACATAACAAGTATCACTAGGTATATTATTATAGAAAGTTTCTGTAGCAATCTTAACTTCATTTATAAAGTCTATAGCATTAAGACTTTGTGACTTTACTCCTTCTATAACATTAGGTTGCATATGTCCTAATATACCTTGATAATCTTCTGCTATACTATCCTGATAATCTGATATTACACTTAAAAAATCATCAAGATAAACATGAATATTTTTCTTAGGTGCTGACCAATGTAAATTCTTACATTTAGTCTTAAATCCTTCAAGTTTGTTTATAAAATTAATAAAGAACTGTTCAGTACTTATTTGGGTAGTTTCTTCTTTATTAGTCTTAATATTTACTTCACTAAATAATGTATCTATCATATAATATATATTTTATCAATTAATATTTATTTAACTCTAAATTCTTATAATTAATTATTTTAAAAAATGATGTTAATTTTAAACTTATCCTTGTGGGTCTTGAAGAGGAGAGTAATATACTCTCACTCATACATCACAGGTTTACATTAAAATAACCAGTACTATACATTCTTGAATATGCATCAAAGTACCATTTTACACCTTTCTTAATAAAATTAATCATCTTTTTCATAACATAAAAATTTAGAATTTAGTGGACCTTCTAGGGCTTGAACCTAGGACCTCCAGATTATGAGTCTGTAGCTCTAACCAACTGAGCTAAAGGTCCATTAAATTAATGTTCCATTACACTTATTTTATTAAGATAATCTTCCCAATCAAGATAATATTGTTCATTAGTTAATCCTGCATCTTCTGCTACTTTAACTATCATATCAATATTTCTTATATTATCCTATAAGAGTATCTTAAACTCTTCAATTACTTTGTCTCTTGTACTCATATATATTAACTATATTTTTTAAATGTTCTAAACTTGGATAAATAGATGTTATTGTTTCTCCTGTAATAGTATTTTTAAAATAATATTTTTGTATAGAAGTATCTATTTCTCCTAAATCTCTATTACCCATTATCTATATATCAGTTACAGATATTCCTAACTTATCTAATTTATTTTTTAGATTATTAGTGGTATATTGTTTATTATTATATTTAAATGTTATCATGTTGGGGAGGTGGGACTTGAACCCACAAAACTTTGGTTTTAGAGACCAAGGAGTCTAGCCAATTCCTCAACACCCCAAGATAGTAGTTTCTTTAACCTCTAACTACTAAAAGAGTTGCCATGCGTATGAAAAATTATCTTAAGTGTACTCCCTACAGGATTCAAACCTGTGACATTATGGGTAGAAGCCATATATTCTATTCACTGAATTAAGGGAGCAAATTCTCCTACTATTTTCCCAAACAATAGGAGACAAATCTTATATTTTTAGAATAAATTTTTGTAGCTCTCAAAGGATTCGAACCTCTATTTAAAGAACCAAAATCTTTCGTGTTAACCATTACACTAAAGAGCTATTAAATAACCGCCCTAAGAAAATCCATAAAGGACAGTTATTAAGCAGTTCATCACTCTGCTTGTTTCCCTTTATATGGATTACTTTCCCTTTTCTGTTTGCAAAGGTATGAAGAATATTTTAATTACGCAAACTTTTAAAGAGAAATCTTTATTATATTAACATTATTTATTATTTATCTTCTAGTTTACCTTCTTTATTAAGACCCATTAACTTATTAGCCCAATTCTCTGTATAAAAATTATAATAGTTTATTTTCTTTAATGTAGGTATTAATCTTCTTAAACCTGCCCAAGATAATGAAGGAATACCTATTATAATAATATATAAAGGTCCTAATATTCTTGACTATTTAACATGACCTCTCTCATGTAATATTACATCAGATAAATCTTTAAAATGCTAATTTACAAATATATATCTACCTAAGGTTACTCCTCCACCACTTCTAGTTAGATAACATTCATAATCTGTAGCACTATAATCTACTCTGGTTATTATATTATCTTTTAAATAACCTTTATATATAATACCTAAAGTATTCTAAATAAACTACCATATATAATTTATAAAAAACTCTTTCATATTATTCATAATATTTAATTGCATATTTTATATGTAATTGCCATTTATCTTTTTTGCTCTTTCTCCATATTATTTTATGATATTCTAAATGATGTTTTATTTTAGCAGGTAATTTAATATCTTCTCCTATACATAATTTATGTATTATAATAGGAAGTTTATTATTAATAAATTCTGGCTCAAACCTGAAATAGTGGTCTGAAACTATATTATTTAAAACATTTAATTCTTTAATTGTAAGTGGTATCATACTCTTAAATTTATTACTTATTAGATATAATAATTCCCTAGTGATTTTTATTTCACTTCCGACATTTATTGCTAAAGTCTTTAACTTATAAATTTCTTTGAAGGCGGTTAATTTCAATCCCCTAGAGCCTTTTCCCTCAGCATTTTTCTCATGTGACTCAGCAGGCTACTTCACTTTATATTATAAGTCATTTTTTATATAGGTAAATCTCTTCCTTATTTATTTGGAATACCAACCTATCTAGTACCTAGGTCTGTACCTTGTTAGTATGAATCCTTGGTAGTAGCAAAGTAGTCACAATACTTTGATTGTGCAAAGGTACAAAAAATATTTTAAATAACCAAATATTTTAAGAAAGTTTAACTTATAAGTATAATAAATTAAAAAATTTTTTATTTTTTTTTTCTGGATTTTTATTATATTGTTATGAGTGAGGTATAATATCTCACTCCCTCCCCCTCCTTGAGTATATTGGGGATTGTACCCCCTGCCTTGAAATGATATACAGGCAAAACTCACTCCAACAAAGAATTTGATTTGATTAATAACAAAAGCCAGCATCTCCTAGAGGCTCTGCGTTGCAATGCAGTTGTAAGTGAGATTCAATAACTATGAAGAAAACAATAAGTTTTTCAACAGAAGTAGAGGTTTTAACACAGTCTGTAACTTCTTGTGTTGTACTCAAGCACCTTGTGATTGATACCAGTAAGCAATTTTCATACAGTTGTGCTGCTGAGTATCTGAGAACTCTAATTAAGGAAGATGTTAAGGAGAATAATACAAAAGTATCTATGCCTGTTGTATTTGCTAGCAGAATGGAGAAAAACTGCTTTAATGTAGCTAGTGCATCATCTGATTGCTGTGAGTATATAATAGATTGCAAGCACTTTGCTTGTTTTGTGGAGCTAACTTTGTCTAGAATCATGTATGAATATAAATAATTAAGATTATGAGAAAGAGATTTAAAACTTCTAGGATTTGTAGTTCTCAGAACTACAAATCTTCTGTGAAGATTCACAGAGAGATTCTTATTAAGAATCATGTAGAGAATGCTGAGTTGTTTGAGAGTATTATTAATACTCATAAAATAGCTTATACTCTGGTATTTGGTACTGAAATAATTTTGTCTGCTGATGAGGTTATTAGACTGAAAGACTCAATTAATATTTATTATAAATAGGAGATTATATTATGGAAAGATTTGTGAAATTTGAAATTCATGAGTACATGGACTTACATCCAAGTATTAACATTATCACTTTTATCGCTGATAGTCTTGATGAAATCAGAAATAAGGCTATAGAATATGCTAAACAGATGAATAGCAATTACTCTGGTGGTACTACTAGATTTGTAGAAATTATGTCAGCTAATGATGCTAGGCAGTATCTTGATTCAGAGATAGCTAAGATAAAGCATCCTGATGATGCTGATAAAGAGTGGATTGATTCTGTTAATAAACTATATGACAAATGCTATGGGGAAGTCTAACTTCCCCATAATAACTGATTATTAATTAAAAATACATTAAAATTATGAAAAAGATTATTATTGTCTTCTTGAGCATTTATGCTCTGGGTACAACTATTAGTTGTACTGTTATCTCCACTAATAATGACTGTTTAATGTGGAGAAATCGTGAACTGAACTCTATGTGTGAAGCTGTAGTAGCTTACTCTGACTCTGTTGCTGACACTGGTGAAATGGATGATTTTATTCAATCAGAATCAGGTAAATATTTCTTTGAGACGTATAATAGTATTAATAAATAATAGGAGATTTGAATTATGAATAGAGAATTTTTAGAGCATCTTATCCAATTTGCTAAAGACTTTAAGCTCATGAATCTTTCTGTTGAGCAAGTTCTTGATTATCATGACCGTTATGTTGACTATTGGATAGATTTTTACATTGAGTCTTATTGTGAGTAAATTAAATATTAATTAAAGCCGTTCTCACTTCAGCTCTAGTGTGGTGGAAGTGTATATAATTATGAAGAATGTAGATAGTTTTAAGAGATTTGTTAAAGCAAGTGAAGCATTATTAGCTGCTAGGTCTCGCAGAATCAACTATGAGTATCTTATAGTTGAAGTTGATGGTAAGAGAGTTTTCGCATCTCCAACTCAACTTATATATGATTGGGAAACTATACATAAGAGTGTGAGATTTTATAGAGCTAAGGGTCACTCAGTAAGAGTCTTGAAGGGGGAAGTAGATATTAATATTAAATAATTTATTAAACAGTTTGATTATGTGGACAGTTGGATTAATTTCAAAAGATTGCTGTAAAACTTATCACTATGAAGGTTTTGCAGAAGCAGAGAAGGAGTACAAGTATTGGCTAGGATGCTTCAAGACTAATAATGCAATAGAGTCTAGAACCACTATAATAGAGAGAGATTGTATTGATAAAATCATCTCTGTTAAGAATATCTTCAAGGTGGACCATGACTCAGATTTGTACTTTATGATACTCTCTAAAGATAAAAACTAACATAATCTTAATACCATGAAATACATAAATTCATTTATTTATTAACATTTTAAATTATTTAATTATGGCAGGTATTTTTGATAGTCTCAAATCTTATGGAGGCAAGTGGACAGAGAAGTCTTCAAGAA
>OBLI01000066.1_pt1 | contig 103104 bp, 103 predicted proteins | sample 1519701 | NCBI WGS metagenome assembly OBLI01 (sample SAMEA3663005, study PRJEB22513) | pig gut metagenome | biome: pig gut; feature: pig-associated habitat; material: faeces | place: France | collected 2012
ATAATTAATAATATATAGATAAAAAATGTGTAAAAAAATAGGAAAATGTTTCTAAAATTTTGGGAAAATTTTTTATAAGTCGTTAAGTTCGTATTAGAGATATTATAGATGTATTTCTAATTATTTTTATTTGAACTTAACGACTTAATGCCCACTCCTCTAATATATTTTTGCAAACGTATTAAAGAAATCAGAGATAACATTTATTAGCATAGGTAAAATCCAAATCATAATTGCTGCGCCAAAAACAGGTTTGAACAAGAAGCTTAATTGGAATACGTTAACTTGCGGAGCAGTTTTTGAAATTACACCAAGAATAATATCTTGACCTAATGTTGCTAAAAGGACAGGAGAGGCAATTTGCAGCCCCATATACAAGACATTTGATGTAGTTGTGACTAAATAGTCAAGATTAATAATTTTTTCCAAAGGAATGGCTACTGCGTAAATTGGAAAAATTTCAAAACTTCTGATTAGTGCATTAATTAACCAATAAAATCCACCAAGTTCGATAAAAATAATTAATCCTAGAAGTGTAATAACACGACTAAGAATAGATGTTTGGCTGTTTGTAGTAGGATCCATAACCATTGCAGAAGATAAACCCATTTGAGTGTTAATCATATCGCCACCGGCTTCTATAGCCAAAATCAAAAGTTGTGCTATATATCCAATTATGGCGCCAACTGCAAAATTTAGAAGTAATAACAATAATGGTGATATATCAGCTGGTGGAGTTGCAGGTTTAAGTAATGGAGTTAGCATTACAGTCAGAATAAATACGAACGCTAATTTTACCATACCTGCAATTTCTTTACGGTTAAAAATAGGAGCAAATCTAACAAATCCAAGCAAACGTGCAAACACAATAAAACCGGCTGAAAACCAGTGGTCAAATTGTGGAAAAAGTATTGAGATTTGTTGTATTAGATTGTCCAAAGTTTAGATCCTTGTGAGTTTTATTTTGTTTAGTTTAGAAGTTTAGAAGTTGAGGAGTTTAGAAGTTCATTTAGTTCGCTAATGCTCACAGAATTTATATATGACCGAAGGGAATTTAACAAGCTTCTCAACTCCTAAACTCCTCAACTTCTAAACTTCTAAACTCTTATCATCCTCTTAGCTCCGGTTTTTCATTTCCTAACCCTTCCGGTGGTTCGTCAATGTCGATTTCTTCTGGCGGTTCATCAATAGTTAGGATATCAAATCCTTCTATGTCATCTATTGTTGTTTCGTTTTCTGTAATTTGTACATTAAACATAACTTTTTGCTTTCCGTTTTTTAGTACGCAAATCCTTGTTTGACCTTCTTTTAGCGGATGAATGTAGAGTGTGTTTCTTTCATTCATTATTGTAAAAATGGGATATACATCAACAATCGTATTGTTTTCTATACTTATGTCTGTAAGTTTTCCATCAGACTCAATAATACAGTCTTGAAATGCGAAAACTGTACTTGTTGATAATAAAAATATTAATGGTATTACTATTTTATACAATTGTTTGCTCCATGTAATTAGTTTAGAAGTTTAGGAGTTGAGGAGTTCATTTAGTTCGCAAATGCTCACAGAATTTATATATGACCGAAGGGAATTTAACAAATTTCTCAACTTCTAAACTCCTAAACTCCTAAACTATTAATCATCTTCCTAACATCTTATTAATTTCCACGAAGTTTCCTTTAGGCATTGGTGCTTTAGGTGCTGTATCGTACTTAATCTTTTGTGACTTGTCTATGTATGGTACTTTCCCAGGATTTTTCATTAAAGTATTAAAATTATCCTGATTATTGAACTTGTCTTTCATTTCACCTTCAAAAGGTGTTGTATATTTGTAATAATCAGCAGGTAGAACGAATGCATCGTTTTTTGGAACAGCATTAAAAGCAAGTGACATACCTTCTGAAAAGAAGTTTGTCAAAAGCTTGATGAATCCCATACCACCGATTACGATTACCAAAAATACAGCGAAAATCTTTGGTGCAGCTGCAATTGTTTGTTCTTGCACTTGAGTTACGGCTTGAATAATACCAACTACCAAACCGATTGCTGCCGCTGTTAGTACGCAAGGCATTGAGATTGATAGCATTACCATAAATCCTTTTGCCAGATATTCAGTTAACATTTCCATATTTGGATACCTCGTTTATTTTTTTTGTTTGAAAATTCTTTGTTTAGTTTAGTAATTTAGTAGTTTAGAAGTTTAGAAGTTTAGGAGTTGAGAAGTTCATTTAGTTCGCTAATGCTCACGAAATTTATATATGACCGAAGGGAATTTAACAACTCCTAAACTTCTAAACTCCTAAACTAATTATAACTCTGTACCAACCCTTGAACTATCAAAGCCCAACCGTCTACTGCGATAAATATAAGCAGTTTGAACGGAAGTGAAATGATTGTAGGTGATAACATGAACATACCTAAAGCAAGTAGAATGTTAGCAACTACAAGGTCAAGTACGATAAATGGAACGAATACTACAAAACCGATTTCGAATGCAGTTTTTAGTTCGCTCAAGATATAAGCCGGAGCAACTTCCCAAATTGTAATGTCTTCCGGACTTTTTAGCGGTGCTTTATGCTTAAGTTCAATGAAGAATGCCAAGTCTGTTTCTCTCGTTTGTTTTAGCATAAATTCTTTTAGCGGTTTTGAACCTTCATCTATTGCTGCTATAAGGTTCTGATTCTTTTGGTAAGGAACAGAGCCGCGTTCATACATTTGTTGAAAAACTCCACCCATTGTGTAGAAAGTTAGTATCATGCACAAGCCAATCGTAACAATTGCAGGTGGAACCTGAACACCCATCGCTGTTTTTAGCAAAGAAAATACAATTGAAAATCTTAAAAAACATGTCATACAACAAAATACGAACGGTAAAAACGAAAATAGTGACATTACCGTAAGCATTTGTAAAACCGGGTTCATATCTTGTATTACTGAGTCCATTTTTTTGTTCCCTATTTGTTTAATAATTTCAAAACTTTTGATTTAGTTGAAAGGTGGAAGGGTGGAACAGTGGAAAAGTTCAATAAATTCCCTTCGGTCATATATAAATTTTGTGAGCATAAGCGAACTAAATGAACTATTCCGCTATTCAACTTTTCAACCCTTCAACTTTATTTTTATTCAACTTACTTAATCCTATCTGCCAAACTTCTAATCACCGATTTATCATTCGAGATTTTAGAGCTTAGCATACTTGATTTTATTCCAATATTTGTTTTATCTATAAAATTTGGTTTTGGAAGTTTTGACATTGTTTCCTGAAAACTCATTGGTCTTTGGTTCAATCCTTGTGGAATTGTTCCAACTCGGCTTGAATGAGTCTGTTTTAAATCTGATAAATCAAACTGTGTAGAATAATCATTGTTTTTGCTTGAAACAATATCACTAATATTTTTGTCTTCTTCCTCTGTTGTTTCTAATTTAGAAATTAAAGTTGTCTTATCAACATCACCAGCTATAAGAAATTTTTCTCTACCTGTAGAAACAACGTAAAGAGTTTTTCTTGGAGCTAATGAAAGTGTGTCCAATACTTTTAAGTATTTTGATTTAACTCCACCACCACAATTTGTAGCACCTTTAAAAACAAGAAGTGCAACTGCAATTATTCCAACCATTGCAAGTGTGTATACCATAAAATTTGCTAAATATCCCATTTTTGTTCCCTATTTGTTTAGTCATTTAAAAACTTTTGATTGAATTGAATGGTTGAATTAAGTTAGTTGAAGAGTTGAAAAGCGGAAAGGTGGAAAAGTTTGTTAAATTCCCTTCGGTCATATATAAATTCTGTGAGCTTTAGCGAACTAAATGAACTATTCCACTGTTCAACTATTCCGCTGTTCAACCTTTCAATTCTTTAATTCATTAATTCATAAATTAACTTTCCTGCCCGTCTTCTACTTCGAAGTCGCTGTAATCAAAATCTTCAGCAGGAGCTTCTTCTTGAGTAGTTTCTTCTGTTGTTTCCGGTGTAGGTTCAGGTTTAGTAGAATCACTAACTTTTTCTATTCTTACACCAAATCTGTCATTGATGATTACAAGTTCTCCGGCTGCAACAGTTTTTCCGCCAACTTTTAGAGAAACTTTGTTATCGTAAACTGAACATAAGTCTACAATTAAACCTTCTTCAATACTTTTAAGTTCACCAAGAGTTATTTTAACTTTATCAAATTCTGCCGCCATGTCGACTTGAATACTATCCCACAAATTAATATTTGTATTATCTTCCATACTATCTCCTCCAGAGGTATCATAAGGTTCTACGATATCAGTATTAGGCTTAACCTGAAATTTTTTGATTATATTGTAACAAGATAATGTCATTTCTGAAGAATTGCTGTTCTCAAATACGACAATATCTCCAACATCAAGTTTTTTTATGTCTGCAACAGGAAATGTAGTTGTTCCAAGTAACAAATTAACTTCCACCGGACAATCTGCAAAATCACTATCACTAAATCTAGGTTCTTTTTGTTCCAATTCTTGTGGTGAAAGAATTTCTTTTGGAACAGAAATAATAAATTTTGCTGCAGAATCAGAAATTTCACTTTTTACAAAAAAAGTTAAATGCAATATTTCATTATACCTTTTATGTGGTTCTATCGTGAAATAAGGTGACAATGTTTCATATAAAAAATCATTGAAAGAAGTAATAACTCTTGCTTCTAATTCAGAAACTTCTGACAAATCAAATCTTCTGTTATTTTTACCAAGAACTTTGTCTAATATAACATTAATAGCTTCTTGTGAAATTCTTATATAAACGTCGTTCTTTGAATTTATTTTTACTTTGGTAACAAAAAATGTTTCATTTTGAGAAAGCACATTCATATTTGTGCTGATAGACGCAAGTTTGTATTCGAATCCATCAAAGAAAAATTCCTTGCTGCAATTCCCTACAATAGTAGTAAATAGAGAATCGAACCAAGAAAATTGCTTATATAAATCATCAAAAAATACTGAATCTATCATACCTTATCCCGTTTTTAAGGATAAAATCAGTGTAGTCAACACCTAATTATCCCTACTATAGTCCAAATCTATAGTACAGTATTTTGAGAGTTAATACATCAACCATTTATAGGATATGGGTTTATAAAATAATTACGTCATTGCGAGAAAATCTGTGATTTTCGTGGCAATATATACTTTAGCATTTGGTTAACATTTAGACTTGCAGTCATCATGGAAGTTGGATAATAATTTGCTTTTACTGGACATTACTGTACAGAATATCTATTTTGAACAAATAAAAGGAAAGTCTTGCAATGTGTGCAAGACTCAAAAATATACATTTACCCCAATAATTTTATAACATACTCAGACAACTTTGTCAACAAGTTGTTTAAAGTCAATAAAATCAAGTATAAAGACTGTTTAGTTTTCCGCTAGTTTTTCACGAACAAGCGTTTCAACCTGATTAAGGATTTCAGGATTAGCTCCCAAGAACTCCTTAGCCTTATCTCGACCTTGACCGAGCTTGTCATCGTTAAAGCTGAACCATGACCCAGCCTTCTTAACAATATCCAAATCAACAGCTACATCAAGGATATTGCCGATTTTGCAAATACCTTTACCAAAAATTATATCAAATTCTGCTGTACGGAATGGAGGCGCAACTTTGTTTTTAAGAATACGAACTCTTACGTGGTTTCCGATTTCTTCTCCATCACCTTTCAAGCCTTCAACACGTTTGATTTCCAAACGAACAGATGCATAATATTTAAGTGCATTACCACCGGTAGTTGTTTCAGGATTTCCATACATAACGCCAATTTTTTGTCTTAACTGGTTGATGAAAATAACTGTTGTTCTTGTTTTACCAATAATACCTGTTAATTTTCTCAAAGCTTTAGACATCAATCTTGCTTGCAAGCCCATTTGTTGGTCTTCCATAGAACCTTCAATTTCAGCTTTTGGAACAAGTGCTGCAACAGAGTCAACTACGATAATATCAACAGCTCCGGAGCGAACCAATTCTTCTGTAATATCAAGAGCTTGTTCACCTGTATCCGGTTGAGAAATTAAAAGTTCATCAACATTTACACCAAGGTTTCTTGCATATTCCGGATCAAGTGCGTGTTCTGCATCGACGAATGCTGCAATACCGCCTCTTTTTTGGCATTCAGCAACAATATGTTGCGCCAAAGTTGTTTTACCTGATGATTCAGGACCATAAATCTCAATTATTCTTCCACGTGGAATACCACCAACTCCAAGAGCCACATCAAGAGCTAAAGCACCGGTAGGTATAGTTTCAACGCTAACAGAAGGCTTGTCACCAAGCTTCATAATAGCACCTTTACCAAAATCTTTTTCAATCTTTTCTATAGCAAGTTTTAGTGCCTTATTTCTTTCGTCTGCTACGTTTACTGTTTCTTCTTTTGCCATTAAAATCACCTTTTTTTTGAAGTTGTTAAGTCGCTAAGACATTTTACAACATAAAATTAGTATCTTCTTCCTTCTTAATGTAAAATCCGCACACAAGAGGTTTGAAGCTATTCAAAACATTTTTAAGTTTAAAGTTTTCTTTGTTTAATTCGTTAACTTTATTTTTAAGGTTTTCGTTTTCTGTTTTACATCTAACGAGTTCTAAAACAACATCATCCATGCCTTCAAGTTTTTCGTCAATAAGTTTGGTCATAGATGTAGTAATATTATTTTCCATTTTGTTGAGGGTTTCTAATAAACCATTTACAACGGCTTGTGAGTTTGGTTTTGTCATAACGGGTAATGTCGCTTTCTTTTCACTATTCTTCATTTCTGTAACCACTGCTGATTTTGCATTTCTTAATTTCTTAACTTCATCTACTGAAAAATAAATCTGACCTTTTTGGTCCTTTTTCGGGGTAACTGAAGTTTTTTTGCATAATTCAACTATCTCTTTATTATCTATATTTAAAAGTTTTCTTACGTCATTAGGTAAAAGTACTTTATTAGCATTCATTTTAAAAAATTCCCCTCTTTCTATACCCAATAGATATTCTAATCAATAAAAAAAATTATTTCTACTAATTGTAACAATTATTGAAGCAAGATTTACGATTTTTGGTTAAGTCTTTAGATCGTTAAGTTCGATAAATTCGCTAACGCTCATATAAATACAAAATTTAACAAGTTTTATAAAAGAAAATTTTTAAATGAACCTAACGACTTAACGACCTAATGCCATAACGACCCACTTCATGCTACAATACTAATATGAAAAAAGTTGCTGTATTATATTCTGAATACATTCCTGTGATTGATGCTATAAAATGTCAGCTAAAAAATGCAGAAGTACTTGCTTTTGATTCAATTCCACAAAATTATTCTGACTTTGATTTGATTGTATCTGTGAATTTTAAAACAAAATCTGATATTTCTATTTTAAAATCGCATTATTCACTTTTTCCTGCATTTATGGAAAGTGACGAACCTGTTCGTGATGCTATGCTTTATGGAAACAAGGTTACGGGTTTAACGATATATTTTAACAACCCATTTAAAATTGTTGCTCAATATCCGCTTATGATTCCTAATTCTGCTCATTTTGATGAAGTTATCCAAGAGCTGGTATATTTGGAACAGGTGATTTATCCTCTGGTTGTGGAAAAAGTTTTGAATAATGAAACTGTTGATATGAAAACCTTGTTATCAAAAGGTTGCAGCGGAAATTGCGGAGGTTGCGGCGGATGCAATCACTAAATGTGCTTTTTATTGGCAATAAGAGTTCATCTGCTTTAAAATTTTTATTTGATTCAAAATACCTGAATAAACTTTATACAAATTTCGAAGCAGAAAATGCTGTATGTATAAGATTTAATACATTTAAAGAACTTGCGGTAAAATGTCGGTCTTTAAAAATTGACGTTGTTTTTGTAGAGGATGAAAAATTCATTTTTCAAGGTATAGCAGATGTTTTGCGCACAAATTATGTAAACTGTATTGCGCTTACTTCTAATTGGTCAAAACTTGTTTTATCAGAGAGTTATGCAAGAAAAATGCTTGACAAGTATGAGATTTTGGCGCCAAAGATTTTATCTTATCCTTCTATTTATCCATTGATGGTCAAGGCGGATGGATTTTGTCAGAAAGCAAATTCTTTGGCAGAAGTTTTGCAGATAAAAGAATTCGTTTCACAAAATTTACCACAAGTAGAAGATAGGGTTCATTTGGAGGAATTTCTTGTGGGAAGAGAATATATTTTGAACTCGTTTTTTGATGGTAAAAATCTAATTACGCATAATTCCCAGCTGTCTAGCGACTTGGTAAACGATTATAATAACCAGTTAAAAGCTATGTTTATTCAAGAAAAAGCCAATTTTATAGGGTATATAAATTCAAGAGTGATTTATTCTAACGGAATGCTGTATAATATTGGATTTAATTTTGATTTTCCAAACTTTGGACAAGATATATTGTATTTAGCAATTTCCGCTATTTATCAAAAGCTTGATGAAATAACTTTGGCATAAAATAAATAAAACTTATTTACTTAGAATTTTTGTCATTATTTTGTTTTATATAATAAGTTTTTCCATTTTTGTTTTGTTTTTTTATTTTATTTGTATGAATTGTATTTTTTTCTGCAACATCTCTTGTAGCTTCTTTATCAATGCTAGGATTTTTAATCTTTCTTGTTGCTCGCCAAAGTTGAATTCTGCCCCACAAAGAAAGTTTTTTATTTGAAACTTTTCTCTTAGCTTCCTTTTTAGGTTGAATAGCTTTATTTTCGGGTTTGTTTACAGTTTTTTTCTTTTCAAGTTGTGATAGTTTAATGTTATATTTTTTTATTTCCGGATGAAAAATTTTTGCAGCTCCATATCTAATCTTAAATATCATTCTACCAATTGGATTTTGACTCTTCGCTGCTTTGCGTAATTTTTTTGTTTGTTTTTTTATATTTTTCTTTTTGGATTTTTTTACCTTTTTTTCTTCTACATTATCTCCTCTAAGCTTTTCTTTGAAGTTATCAAATTTTTCGCTAAGGTTTTCTTTAAAATCACTGAATTTTTCTTTAAAATTTTCTGTAAAGTTGCTTAATTTATCCTTAAATCCTTCACTTTTTTCATTTTCTTTTACTTTTTTTTCAGTAGCTTTTTTGAGCTCTTCTTCTGTATGTTTGAGCTTTGCTTCAGAATTTTTTAATTTAGATATTGCTTCTTCAAGCTTTTTGGCATTATTTTTGTTTTTATATAAAGCGACTCCAGCCAAAACTGTTGTGCCAAGCATTCCAAGCCCAAGTAATGCAGAAGCGGTTTTGCCGGAATTATTTGCAGATGGAATATTCTGAATATCAGGAATATCGCTGTAATCAGGTATATCACTATATTGTTGTATTTTAGGTTCTTGCTTAAAAGAAGAATTCTGAACTTGTTGCTCAAAATTGTTGAATTTTCCAATTTGCATACAATTATTCCTAACTTTTCACTAACTATACATGTAAACTCCTATAATCGCAAAAAATTGCCTAATGAATCAAATTGTTGTAATATATCTTTACATTTTATGTGTGACGAAGTTTGCATTGTGCAAGCCCTACAGAATTATTCTATGATAATTACTACTTTTTGTCTATTAATAAGGTTATATCTATAAAAATTGACTCTAGCAAAATTTTATTATTTAATATTGCTAGAGAATTTGAGTTTTTATTAGAATAAGAGAGTAATATGATTAATAAAGAATATTGTATGAGTCATTATTTGGCTTTTCGTTTTATAGCAGATGAAAATATTAATTTTTTTGATGGTTTGAAACATGAAATATATAAAGGGCATTCAAGTAATGAAGTCGTTAATGTAGAAACCATTCAGGATATGGATAAGGTTATTAGCGAAAAAATAAAAGAATTTTATATTCCAAATAAAACAGCTGTATTATTGTCTGGTGGAATGGATAGTGCAATATTAGCTTCTTATATGCCTAAAGGTACAAAAGCCTATACATTTCATTGTGTAGCAGAAGGTGCTATTGATGAAAGAGCACAAGCAAAAAAATATTGTGATATCTATAATTTAGATCATGAAATAATTGATATGAATTGGTCGGATTTTGAAGAACTTACACCGGAAATCTTAAAAGCTGATGGTGTGCCATTCCATTCAATAGAAGTTCAATTATTAAAGGCTGCTAAACATGCAAAAAGCCAAGGAATTGAAAGATTTATAATTGGAGAAAGTGCTGACTTAATTTTTGGAGGTATGGATAAATTAATTGGCAAAGATTGGGATTTTGATGAATTTTATAAAAGATACAATTTTATTGAACCATCAGAAGCTTTAAAAACTCCGATTAGTGTTAAAGATGTATATGAAAAATATCGTTTGGATAATGATAAAATTGATTATTTAAAGTTTATGGATGAAGTTTTTTCAATAGAGTCTTCAACTTCTTATATGCATGCTTTTAAAATTGCAGGAATTGAATATCTTGATCCATATTCATATATGAAGATGGTTAAACCTTTGGATTTGAATCGAGTTAGAAATGGCGAACCTAAATATATGGTAAGAGAACTTTTTGCAAAACGTTATCCAAATTTAGAAATCCCAACAAAGATTCCTATGCCAAGAGCAACAAACCAATGGTTAAAAGACTTTAGAGTTTCAAGACCTGAGTTTATACAAGATTGCACTGAAAAAATGACAGGTGATCAAAAATGGCTTTGTTGGTGTTTAGAACAGTTTTTAAATCTACATGATAAAGGAATACTATGAGTAAAACAGTAATAGGTTATACGTCAGGAGTTTATGATTTATTTCATATTGGGCATTTAAATTTGTTAAAAAATGCTAAGGGTTTATGTGATAAATTGATTGTCGGGGTTACGGTAGATGAATTAGTTGCATATAAAAAGAAACGTGCTGTTATTCCTTTTGAAGAAAGAATTGAAATTGTAAGAAGCATTAAATATGTAGATGCTGCAATTCCACAAGAAGATTTGGACAAATTTAAAATGTGGGAAAAATTGCATTTTGATGTACTATTTGTAGGCGATGATTGGTATAATTCTGCAAGTTGGAAAGAAATGGAAGAAAAATTCAATGAAGTTGGTGTTAGAGTAATTTATTTTCCATATACCAAAGGAACCAGTTCAACATTAATAAATACAACTTTAAATAAGTTGCGAGAGGAAGGTAACTAGATTTATGGCTGTAGATTTTAAAACAAATCTTGAAAATATAGGTTTTGAAAAGTATTTAAAAAAACTTGTTAAAAAATTGGCAGGTAAAAAAGTTGTTATATATGGAACAGGTACTTTTTTCCAATATATTCAAAAAAACTATGATTTATCAGGTCTAAATATTATTGGTGTATCTGATATGAAATTTTCAAATGAACAAGAAGGGCAAGATTTTTTAGGGTATAAGATAATTCCAAAAAGCAGGATTGCAGAATATCCTGTTGATTGTGTTCTTGTAGCAACATTACAATATCTTTCTATTGTAGAAGATTTTTGTTTGAATGTATTTAATAAAACGAAAATTAAAGTTTATCCACTTGCAAGAATTCCTTTGTCACAAATGATAAAACATATTTGGGAGAGTTAGAAAAATATGTATATTAGATATTCTGAAATTTTTCAAATTTTAGCGCTTTTTGCTCCAATATGTTTTCGACAAAAAATAAGAGATATTGGATTTGATTTAAAAATTAAACAGAATTTGAATTATATTAATAAAAACAAAAAACGTGTAGTCAAAAGTTTAAAAAATAAATTAAAATGCGGGGAAAAGCTAAATGTAGCATTTTATATTTATGATGAAACTAAATGGAAATGTCAAAGTATATATGATTTGATGGAAAAGAGTAATATTTTTACTCCATACATTTTTGTTACTAAAAATTGTGCTCCTAATTTCAATTTTAATTACCAAAAACCCGAAACAATACATCAGGTTTTTGAATTTTTTCATAAGAAAGGTTTAAGAGTAGAATACGCTTATGATTTTGAAAAAAATGATTATATTTCTTTTGAAAATATGACTCCAAGACCAGATATAATTTTTTATTGCCATCCTTGGTATGTATATAAAACTCAAGGTCCGGTTATGACATCAAAATATGCTCTTACAAATTATATTCCATATTCTATTTCCAGTTCTATGGGAGAACAGGAATATTATTTGAGATTTCATTTATATGTGGAGTGTCAATACGTGATAAATAGAATAATTAAAGAATATTTTGCTTCACATATGGCTAATAACGGTTCTAATTTAAAAGCTGTTGGTCATCCAATTTTAGATTATTTTTATCTTAATAAAGATAAAAAATTTAAGGATGAAAAGACTATTATATATGCTCCGCATTTTTCTGTATCAGATACTACACTTTTAAAATGGGGAACATTTCTTGATATGGGTGAATTTATTCTTGAGTGGGCAAAAACTCATCCTGAATTTAATTATATATATAAACCGCATCCATGTTTACGTAGTTTTCTAAGAAACGGTAACTTCTGGTCAGAAGAAAAAATTCAGAAATATTGGGACGAATGGAACAAAATTGGTCAAGTGTATGAATCAGGTGATTATCTTGATATGTTTATGAATTCTTGTGCAATGATTACAGATTGTGGTTCGTTTAAAACAGAGTATTTTATGACACAAAAACCACAAATATTTTTAAAGTCAAAAAATGGTGTGCCTTTTAACCCATCTGTAGAAAAAATTAACCAAACTTGTTATAAAGCAGAAAATACTGATGAGCTTGCACAAATTCTTGATGAAGTGCTTATAAAAGGTAATGATTACAAAAAAACTGAACGTGAAAATGTATATAATGAGTGTGGATACGCAAATAATTATACTGCATTGAATATATTAAATGATATTAAAAATCTGCTTGGAGTTAATAAATGATAAGTATAATTTCACCGGTTTATAATATGGAAAAATACTTAGAAGATTGTATCAAAAGTATTTTGAGCCAAGATTATGCCGATTTTGAAGTCCTATTTGTAAATGATGGTAGCAGTGATTCTACTCTTGAAATTTTAAGAAAATATGAGCAGCAAGATAGTAGAATTAGAGTTTTTGATAAAATTAATGAAGGTCAAGGAGTTGCCAGAAATTATGCATTACAATTTGCAAAAGGTGATTATGTATTATACTTAGATCCTGATGATTGGCTTGAAGAAGGAGCTTTGCGAAAAATCTACAACAAGTTTCAAGAAGATAATTATGATGTAATTTTTTTCAACGCTTACAGATATTACCAAGAAACAGGAGTAAGAAATCCATATAGATTTATAGATTGTTTTTATACAAGATTTAAAAATCATGTCTTTAATTCTGAAAATGCTGCGGATATTCTGTTTGAAACAAACGGATTATGTTTTAAAGCGTATAATAAAGACTTTTTGGTTAATAATAATATCAAATATACTGCAACAAAATATATAGAAGATAGTGAATTTTTTATAAGAGTAGTACTTGCAGCTAAAAAAATGGTTTGTATGGATGAATTTATTTATAATTATAGGATTCATAAAACTTCTTCGTCTTCAACGACTCATCAAAATATCGATATATTTGAAAAAACATTTTATATCTGTGAAAAAATTTTTATAGAATATTATACTAAAGAAACTAATCAAGTTCTTTTGAGTTCTTTTTTGAAAAATAGAATTGCACAATTATTTTATCATTACAATAATGTCAACAATGATAATAAAAAAGAGTTTTATAATATGATGCGTCGTATTTTTGTACATATAAAAAAGACTTATGGGCTTCAATACGTTTGTGATACAACTTTAAAATTCAGAATGAAAAATGTTTTAAAGTATAATTATGAATTTTATAGATTTAACAAGAAATTAATAAGTTTGAAATGTGCAATTAATTGTTATTTAGACATTTAACAAACAATTATTTTATTTGTTGTGCCGGTAAAATTCTATCATGTTCCCTGTCTTTTAGTACTGTACAGTATTTACAAGCACTAAAACCTTCACGTGAATAAAATGATTTTAATTTTTTGCGTAAAATGTTTGGATTAGTTTCTGTATTAAGATTGATAATTTCATCTTTTTCTGGTTTATAAATATTTTTTATATCAAATATACCAGCTCTTGGACAAACATATATTTTCCCACCAAATACGGCAACGCAATGATTAGAGCAATCTTCAAAATATTGTTTTGTATCATCTCTTAATTTTTCTGTATTTAGTGGTGAAGTATAACCCCAAGTAAGGTCCTGAACATAGTCATAATCAAGCTTAGCATCATTAATTTGTTTAAGCAGCTCATTATGTTTTAATATTGTATCAAGTTCTGGATTTTTCGAATAATTAGAAACCCAAATAGTAAGTTTGTTTTTATATTTGTTGGCAGTATTAAGTAGATTGTCATTCATCAAAAGAGTTCCGTTTGTAACAATCCAAACTCTTTTGACTTTCTTTTTAGAAGCAGCATATTCTAAATACTCATGAATATTTCTTACTAATAACGGTTCACCACCAATTAATAAAAGATTTTTAATTTCAGAAACAGCTTTCAATAGATTATCCAATTGAATTTTAAACTCTTCTATAGAAATTATACAGTGTTCCTCTGGTTTAACTTGTGGAATAAAATTTGAACAGTGTTTGCATTTTAATGTACATCTGGTTGTTAAATTGAATTCGATTTGAGGAATATCAAGTCTACCTAATTTGTATTGCAATTTAAGTAATTTTTCTTGAAAATCAGAAAAATGTTTTGGCTTTTTACCATGCAGACCATTTCTTTCTACAAAAATATTATGTTGAATATTGCAACGTTTGAAAGCTGGTATTGAAGGTTTTTTAAATAACGGTATTGTTTCAATATTATAATTTTTACGTAATATTTTTGATAATGAAGTATAATCTTTTACTGCAATTAAAATATAATCTATGTTGAGTTTATCTATTTCGTTTGGTTTATAAGTTTTAATATCATAAAATTTTTCTGGAGAATTTTTATCTTCAAATTTTTTATCAGAAATACCAATAATATTAAGTCCTTTAAAATTGTAATTCTTGAATGCTGTTTCAAACAATAAACCTGCGCCATATATGAGCACACGCTTTCCATAGAGTTTTGTTACAAGCAAATCTAAATATTTTTCAAATTTAATTGTTTTCAAATATTTTTTCATTTCGCTCATAATCAAATCTCCGATTCTTATTAGTTTTGCAGAATAATTTATATAATGCTATTCAGCAATATAATACAATAATTATTTTTTAAAATCTACTTGATTTATTAATCTAATTCCGGTTCACCGTTCATTAGTTTTAATATTTCTATAACTTTTGGCATTTGGCAATCAAAAGAATAATGAGCCTTTCTAATTGAGCAAGCTTCGCAATTGCCGTTGAGTTTGTAGCATTCAATTGCTTGTTTTGTCCAATTTTTGGTAATAGAACAAGAAAATTCCATTGGTTGAATAACTTGGTTTAACATTACACACTCCCCCACAAGCATACGTTAAACCAAAAAAAGAAACTCTACATCATTTATTCATATGATTTATTCCAAACAAAGATTGCAAATATTTGCCTGCTTTGCTCATTTTCTCTTCTTTTGTAATAGGCATTGCCTCAATAGATTCAAGAGTTTGAATAACTTTATACGGTTCATCGTTTATTTTGCATTTTTTTAGTGCGATTTCCCAATTCTTGTAATCAACCTTATCATCTGCATGAATTAAACCGGCATATAAACCTGAAAGAACAGTCTTTTTAAAGATTTTTCTGACATATTTAATTTTTTCACCTGCGTCCGGTGCTTCTGAATTTGCGCTGGCACGATTTATAAAAACTTCCAGAAGTTTTGCTGTAGTATTACCATAAGGCTTGTCATAAAGTGTATTTATTTCATCAACCAGTCTTAATTTACCCTTGCTTGTCACAATATTATTAGGGTTGATAGAATCAAAAATGCCGTAACTTCTTGGACCAAACTTCATTTCGTTTAAGTTTGCTAAATCACAAGCAAGTTCATTGTAGTTGTGCTGTGGAATTCGTGCAAATCTTGGAAGATACTTTTCTAAATAATATTTCTTCACTCTTCCTGAACCAAGAGTTTTAGTCATATGTTCGGGTATACCTGCTGGCATTTGAGGTCCAACATTTCTGAGTATTTGCAATTTCCCCAATTGCACAATAGCTTCGCCAAAATAATTTCTTAAATTTTTAAAGACATCTTGTCCCCAAACTAAATTATTGCCAATATTATTTTTGTCGATATTAGCGTCAAGCGGTACTCTTGCCGCATATTTTTGAGTAATCTTAAATACAGCGTTATGAGTTCCTTCGCCAATAAATCTACTTGGGCGCAATATATCTTGGAGTGCATTCTTGATTTTTTCAATCAGAATTTCTGATTCAGCAGCTTTCAATTCCGGATTGGCAGCGACTTTATCCAATATTTTTTCGACTTCTCTGGAGCGTCCTTTGAAAGCCGGTTTTTGATTGTAAGATGGTGTATTGTAGTTATAAATTCTATTGTTAGTAATATTCATATGAGTTATAAAACAAACCAGAAAAATAATTGCCTTTTGTGTGAATAAATGTAAAGAAGAAAGTTGTAGGAATGTTATCCTCACCCCTGGCGGGAGAGGGAGCAGTCGTTCGAGCGTTAGTGAGTTACGAATGCGGGTGAGGGGTTCTTTTCAGTATTACATCTTCAACACAGCCAAGTGTCTTTCTTTTGTTCCATTTTCCTTGCGATAAGAATAAAACAAATCATTATTGCAACTTGTGCAATAAGGGCAAATATCAATATTTTTAACCCCGATTTCTCTTAACTGTTCTCCATTTATCCCCTTAAGGTCGACATTTCTGCCTTCATACAATCCAACAGGATTTTTAACTGTTGCAAGTAATGTATCTCTAACGTCTTCCGATACTTCATAGCAACAAATTGAAATTGCTGCACCAATCAATGCAACCACATTTTCAGGCTTTGTTCCGAAATTTTTAGACATTTTCTCAATTGTTTTTACTCCAATCTTAGCAGCTGTTCCGCGCCAACCGGCATGAGATACCGCTCCGATTTTATTTTCTTTATCGTAAAAAATCAAAGGAGTACAATCAGCAAACTTCAAATAAACCGTATCCTCAGTGTTTGTCAGAATTAACCCATCTGTATCAGGATAATCAATTCTACCATCCACAATTTCCACATGGTCGCTATGTGTTTGTGTAGGATGGATAATCCTCTTTGATGCAGGAAGACTAACTTCTCCACGTGTCGTAAAATATGCTGTAACTTCTGTTAGCATATCACTCTTCATAATCTTTGTGCCGTTATAATCTTCAAAATAAAACATAATGAAAGTATAACATAATATTGTTCATATATTCACTTTCATACTATAATCAAATTATGGAAGAGAAAGAAACAAAACTAGTTATAGGTTTAATGTCCGGTACGTCTTGTGATTCAATAGACGCAGGACTTTGTGAAGTTAATCCGGATATGTCGGTAAAACTTATTCGGGGGATAAATTATTCTTATCCGGAACATATTAGAGCCAAGATTTTTTCTGCATTTCGAGGTGATATAAATATAAAAGAATTATGCCAACTTAATTTTGCAATTGGAAAATGTTTTGCCAATGCTGCAAATATTTTGATAGAAGAATTTGGCAAACCTGATTTAATTGCAAGCCATGGGCAAACCGTTTATCATTATCCGTTTGATGAGAAACTTGATAATATTTCTCTAAAAAGCACACTTCAAATTGGTGAAAGCTCTGTTATTGCGGAGGATACCGGTTGCATGGTTATATCAAATTTCCGCGAACGTGATATTGCTGCAGGCGGACAAGGTGCGCCTTTAGTTTGTTTTGCAGATGAAAAGTGGTTCAAAAACTCCCTTATTCAAAATATAGGCGGAATATCCAATGTTACGGTAGTTTCTGACGATTGTGAAACATTTGGTTTTGATAATGGTTGCGGTAATATTATGATTGATTACTGCGTTCAAAAACTTTTTGGCAAAAAATATGATAAAGATGGTGAAATTGCTGCAAGTGGTAATATTTGCGAAAGTTGGCTTGACTGTCTTTTACAAGATGAATATTATTATCTTGACCCACCCAAAACGACAGGTAGAGAGTATTTTTCTACAAAATATATTGAAAATATTTTAAAAATTGCACCGTCTGAACCTGCTGATGTTATTGCAACTTTGACCGCTCTTACGGCAAAAGCAATTGCGCAATCTTACGAAAGATTTGTTTATCCAAATGTTCATGTAGATACTGCAGTAATTGGCGGCGGTGGAGCTTATAATCCAACAATGATGAAGCTTTTAAGAACTTATCTTCCTAAGCATATTGAACTTAAAACGCATGAAGATTATGGCATATCTAATAATTTCAAAGAAGTTATGGCTTTTGCGCTTCTTGGGTATTGTAATTATTATGGAATACCAAACAACCTTCCATCTTGTACCGGCGCTAAAAAACGAGTAGTGATGGGGAAAGTTAGTTAGAGGCGTAGAAGATTAGAGGCTTGGCAGATTATTAAATTGCCATGCGTCTTCGCATTCAAGCATCTACGTATCTATAAAATTTTTCCGATAATTCGAGCCAGCACATACCCAATAGGTCCTCCTATCGGAATTGGTGTAAAAGTACCTATAAGTGCTGCTAGAGCAGGTATTTGTTGTTTTGTAATCTTAGTATTCTTAATAATACTTTTTGTTATTGTTGGAATTTTAGCGGTTCCATTAATATTTGCAAGCTCTTTACCAATATTATAATTATTGGTAATTTGTTTTTTCATATCTTTCATACCACCTGTCATCAAGCGGTATTCAGTAATACATCTATCTTTTCCCTTTAAAAATATTCCTGTATTCATAATCCATTCCCCAGATTTACATCTCTATATTTATAAAGGAAAAGTGCGTTAAAAAATTGCTTTTTATTTCAAATTTTATTAACAAATATTACACATGAAAAAACTTGCCAAATTCTGTCAAGAATTCGTTTTTATCTCCGTTTAAAAAACTAATGAATTTTTCAAAACTTTCGTTCTCGTAAAAGCCGGTTGCAAATTCCATTCCACTTTTATTAGGTGAAATTGTACAAGATATACTTTTAATTCCGTTAAATGTATCAGCATAAGTGAACAAAGTTTGTTTTTGTATTGATTTTACAAGTCCGGCACCAAGAGAATTTTTACCGGCTGATAGAGCATAGTACGGCAGATTTAATTTGTTATACAAAGTAAAAAAACTAACGGGATAATTGTGTACAGAAGCCGAAAAGGCCGCAGGAGAAGTTTCTCCAAGTTCTTGATATTGTTTAATCAAATTATCAAGTCTTGTAAATTCACCATACTCAGAAGAAAAAACAATTTCATCCACATTTTTAGGTTCAAAAACTTTAAGCATTGTTGTTAAAGCAGCTTTGTCCAGTAGGCTTAATTTCCTTCTGACAAGTGGCGGAATCGATGAAACATCAATTTGTTCTTCTGATACTATATAACTAAATTTTTCAATACAAAAAGGTAAATTTTTCATGCTAAGATTATACTATAAAATGATTATTAAAAAATACAATGCCATTTGTAATCTTGGGCAAAATATAGACGAAATCTACAAAAAAGCAATAACAGGTGATAATACTCATTTTGATTATCTCCAAAATAATCGGCTTGCTTTAGTTAAATGTGATTTACCTCAAATAAAAGATAAAGATTATAATTTACGCTGTAACAGGCTTTTGTTAAAAGTGTTAGAGCCTTTAGAAATTGAAAAATTTGATAAAACAACGACAGCCATAGTTGTTGCAACGACAAATTCAGGAGTAGAAGAGTACGAAACATCAAAGAACCCTAAGCATTTTCAGATAGGAAATCCTTCTGAATTTTTACACAATTATTATGGATTTAAAAATTATTATACATCTGTTTCAACAGCTTGTTCTTCCGGCATAAAAGCTTTTGCAATCGCAAAAGAGCTTTTGGATTTGAGTATTGCAGAAACTGTTATTGTGGCAGGTGTTGATTCTATAGCCAAAGTTCCTGTTTACGGTTTTGATTCATTAGAAATTTTATCAAAAGATGCGACAATTCCATTTAGTGAGAATAGAAAAGGTATTAATATCGGTGAAGGTGCAGCTGTTTTTGTTGTACAAAAAGCAGGAGTTGGAATAGAATTAGCAGGAATTGGTGAAACTACAGATTTTTATCATTCTACAACACCGGATCCAATGGGAATAGAAGCAAAAAAAGCCATAGAGTTTGCGTTGGGAGAAATGAATCCTGATGAAATTGATTACATAAATCTCCATGGTACAGGAACGAACGCAAATGATTTAATGGAAGCCAAAATTATTTCAGAAATATTTGGATATAAGCTTCCTGCAAGTTCAACAAAACCACTGACCGGTCACTGTTTAGGCGCTGCCGCAAGTATTGAAGCTGCGCTTTGTTGCAAGTTGCTTGAGTCAAATACAAATCAAGTTTTTCCGCATATTTATGATAACAAGTATGATAAAAGTTTACCTCAAATTTGGCTTGCTGATACTAACACCAAAACGAAAACTATAAAAACTTGTCTTTCCACCTCATTCGGTTTCGGTGGCACAAACTGTGCCATGGTACTACGTATGTAGACATTGGGTCGGCTGCTTGGTGGAAGCTACAAAATTGTTTAATAACGACTAGCTCTGCCTCATTGGTGGGACTACAAGTAGGGCGCATCCCCTCGCCTAGCAGGAGAGCGGATTTTCGGTAGGGCGTAAGCCCGTAAGGTGGAGGTCGGACGTTACTCCGCCGACACCCCGAATAATCCAAGACAGGGTTAGGGTGAGGTAGAAGCTACGCACGTAGACATTTGGTCGGCTACTTGGTGGAAGCTACAAAATTGTTTAATAACGACTAGCTCCGCCTCATTGGTGGAACTACAAGTAGGGCGCATTCCCTCGCCTAGCAGGAGAGGGTTAGGGTGAGGTAGAAGCTACGTACGTAGACATTGGGTCGGCTGCTTGGTGGAAGCTACAAAATTGTTTAATAACGACTAGCTTCGCCTCATTGGTGGAACTACAAGTAGGGCGCATCCCCTCGCCTAGCAGGAGAGGGTTAGGGTGAGGTAGAAGCTACGTACGTAGATATTTGGTTGGCTTTTATTAATGGAAAATTGAAAATGGAAAGTTGTTTTAAAACAGTTGGTAGTTATAACTACAAGTAGGGCGCATTCCCTCCCTTTATAGGGGGAGGGTTAGGGTGGGGGCTAATCAGAAATTCGGGTGGGGGCTAATTAAAAGTTAATTGTGCATAAATAGCACCCGACAACTCACTACTCTACAGAAGCCAAAAGCGTATTGATTTCTGAAATCAAATCTTCATTCTTTGTTTTAACAGCGTTAACAAGTGCTTTTTTTAGTAATGATTTTGCTTTATTAGGACTATTAAATTCAATCATCAATTCTGCTGCAGATTTGTAGTTTTGCGCAATTTCTTCTTTAGAATTTGAAAGTTCATAGTTTCTAACAGCTTCTGCATAATATTTTAAAGCTTTATCTTTTTTCTTAAACTGAACACATGCGTCAGCTGTATTGCTCAAAACGTATCCCTTCATAGAATTATCAGTAGTTTGAGCAACAAGTTTTCTTGCAACTTCATAATAGTCAAAAGCACCTTCATCATATTTATCAGTAAAAATATTAGCCATTCTGGTTAAGGAATCAGATTGTCCAACCAAGTCATCAGACTTACCTGCATAAGAAATTGATGTCATATAATGATTAAGCGCTGGACCAACTTCGTTAACGTCATCATAAATTTGTGCCATAGAAAAATGTGCACGAGATTTTACGTTAACATCCGTTGTGTACTGTAAAGACTTATTGTAACTATTTAGTGCTTGAACAAAATGGTCGTTATCATCATAAATTTTGCCTATTTCTAAGCAAATTCTTGATTGGGTTTCGTTGTCCTTGAGTTCAGCAGCTCTGTTGAATGCTTCTTTAAACATTTGCATTGCGCGTTGAGGATTGTTAGAAAAAGCTTGTTTTTTAGCTTCTACAAACAATGATTTCAACTTTGTGTCTTGTGGAATGATGGTTATATTTGGTTTTTTAGAAATTGTTTTTTGAGCTTGAACGAATTCTTCTTCTAAAGTTAATTCTTCTGGCTCAATTTCAATAACCCCTTGTTCTTCTTCTGCGACAGCAGCAGGAATGGCTTCCGGAAGTTCTTCGTGTGCAGCTTCTGCTGCTACAGTTTCTTGATTTTCTTGAACTTCTTGTTCTTGAGCTTTTTCAGGTTCTTTCTTATCGTTATTTTCAGGGAATTTTACTAAGAAATTTGGATTAACTTCTTCTTCGTTATAGCTGTAATTAATTCTTTGTAAGAATAAAGCGTCAAGCCAGTTCTGAACAACCTTAGAATCTTTGTTTAAGGTTTCAGAAATGTATTTGTCGAGCATAGAAGCAGCTATTTTTAAATTGCTCTGAATCAAGTTAACTTGTGGTTGTGGTTCTCTTACAAGCTGTTCAACGATTTCTAAATAGTGATTAACTTGTTCTACAATCTCTTCCGGTGTAGCGATTGCTTTAATAGTGTTTCTAAAATCTTTTAGAATTTGAGCAATGTTAACTTTGTTACTTCTCTGTTGAGGATGAGGAGCTTGTTGCTGTACAGCTTGTTGTGGCTGTTGGTTAATAGGGTGATATCCGCTTTGCATGCCAGCTTGATACTGCATTGGATTAACTTGATGGTTGTCATATCTGATTGGCGGTGGAGTGTTAACCTTGTAAGTTTGTCTTTGTGGGTAAGCAGAAGGATAAGCATTTGCAGCAGGAGAATAAATCGCTTGGCGACTAGGAGCTTGTTGTTGAACATCTTCAACTCTGCCACGAGCTACGGTTTGTTGGTTTTGACGTTGTTGCTGTTGCTGGTCTTGCGCATTACTATTGTGACCGTCCTTGTCTGTACTGTCACTTCCTGCGTTATAGTTGCCTGTTCCCCTCTGTGGATAAGGGCGCGGGCGTACTGTATTCATTGTATTAAACAATATAAACCGTCCTTCCATTAATTATATCGGATTTTTTGAGCAGTTCTTTACCGTTTTTTGTAAATATCATTTATTTGGATGATATTTGTTTAATGGAAGAAATGAAAAAGTCATAATTTAATGAATGGAAAATTAAAAGCTTATAAAATGTTTATGTGCGTATTATAAAAATCATCAAATCTATCTTCTAAAATAGCTTTTCTAGCTTTTTTTGCAAAATCAATTAAGAATTTTATGTTGTGAATTGACATCAAAGCTTGACCAGTGCCCTCGTTACATTTGTACAAATGTCTGATATAAGCTTTGGAGTGGTTTTTGCAACAATAGCAATCACAATTTTCATCCAAAGGTGTTGGATCTTCCCGGAATTTAGCGTTCTTAATCTGCTTTTTACCTTCATATGTGAAGAAAGAGCCATGTCTTGCGTTACGTGTTGGAAGTACGCAATCAAACATATCAACTCCACGCTTGATTCCGTCTAATAAATCTTCCGGAGTTCCAACGCCCATAAGGTATCTAGGCTTGTCGTGCGGAAGTAGTGGAGCGGTTAGTTCTACAAAGTGATTCATTGTTTCTTTATCTTCACCAACGCTTAAACCTCCGATTGCGTAACCAACTGCAGGAATTGATGAAACGAATGCAGCGCTTTCGCGTCTTAAGTCGTCATAGAAAGCGCCTTGGCAGATTGGGAATAATGCTTGGTTTGTGGAAGTTTTAGCTTTCACACATCTTTCTAACCATCTGTGTGTTCTTTCCATTGCCGCTTTTGCGGTTTTATAATCACATGGGAATGGCGCACACCAATCGAATGCCATGATTATATCAGCACCAATTGCTTGTTGAATTTCCATAGAAACTTCCGGACTTATGAAGTGCTTTTTACCGTCAATAGGGTCACGGAATTCTACACCTTCTTCTGAAATTTTGCGTAAGTGAGCTAATGAGAATACCTGAAAACCACCGGAGTCAGTAAGTACCGGCTTATCCCAGTTCATCCATTTGTGAATTCCGCCAAATTTTTCGATTAATTTGTGACCGGCTCTTAGGTACAAGTGATAAGAGTTAGACAGGATAATTTGTGCACCTGTATCGTACAAATTGTTGTTTGTAACAAGTTTCACGGTAGAATTTGTTCCTACCGGCATAAAAATAGGTGTTTCAATATCACCGTGAGGAGTGTGTAGAATTCCTGCACGTGCTCCGCTTTTTTTATCAATATGAACTAATTCGTAACTAAATCCTTCTGTCATGTTATTCTTTCTCTTGTGTGTTTTGAGTTATTGGTGGGTGCAAGATAAGCCCCCACCGGAATTTCTAAACTCACTAACGTTCGTTAACAAATTCTTCCCTCTCTGTCACTAACGTGACATCTCTCCCGTTCAATGGATGTTGCGGGCGAGAATTAAGTTTTAGAAAAGTCTATACCTCCCCCTATAAAGGGAGGGAATGCGCCCTATTTGAATAAATTCCTATGCATCTTCGCATCTATGCCTCTAATCATCTTTATATAATTTTTACCGAGCAGCCGACCAAATGTCTACGTACGTAGCTTCTACCTCACCCTAACCCTCTCCTGCTAGGCGAGGGGATGCGCCCTACTTGTTGTAGTCCCACCAACGAGGCGGAGCTTATAGTTCTTAAACATTCTTGTAATTTCTACCAAGCAGCCGACCCAATGTCTACGTACGTAGTACCTACGTGCGTAGCACCTAGCTTTGGAATCTTTCTTCGTCGTAAGTAATCATTTCAAGCATAGATTGCCAATTGTCGAAGATTTCTTCCGGCTTGAAGTATAGATTAATTTCTCTTTCTGCGCTGGCTAGAGAATCAGAAGCGTGGATTACATTGTATTCCATAACTTGTGCAAAGTCTGCTCTAATTGTACCAACGTCAGCTTTCATCGGGCTTGTTGCGCCTACGATGTGACGAACGCTTTCGATTGCTTCGTAGCCTTCAATAACCATTGCTACAACCGGTCCGCTTGTGATGTAATGTACAAGTCTTGGATAAAATGGTTTTCCGTAGTGTTCTTCATAATGTTTTGCTGCTAATTCAGGTGTTACTTGAAGCAACTTCATTGCAACAATTTTAAATCCTTTGTTTTCAAATCTTTCAAGGATTTTTCCGATTAAACCTCTTTTTACACCATCCGGTTTAATAGCAACAAATGTTCTTTCTTCTGTTTTCATAACCTCTCCTACTTATATACTAATATCAGGTAAAATCATTATATTTTCACCACGGGAATGCACCCTATCACTACTATTAGAACATAAAGCCCAATAAAAGTAAAGTGTTGAACGTGAATAATAACGCATTATGCAGTTATTTGGGTGTGTTATAATTCAGTTATGAAAAAGTTCTTCTTATCGCTTTTGGATTTAATATACAAAAAGAAATGTTATTTCTGCTCATCTTCAAAATCGTCACTCAAGATGTGCCCAAAATGTTATGACGAGATGATTTATGGTAACTTTTTTGCACAAAGGATTATTGATGGAGTTAACGTGTATTCTTGTGGGATTTATGAAAAAACGCTCCAGAAATTGATTAGAGGATTAAAATATCATAAACAAAAAGAGCTTGCTTATTATCTTGCTAAATTTATGTATGAATATTGGATTCAACTTGATGATGAGCGCCAATTTCAAGTTCTTCCTACTCCGTTGCACAAAAATAGAATTAAGAAACGCAAGTATAATCATATGGAATTGGTTGCGGAAGAATTTTGTTCTCTGAGCGGTTTTCGTTTGAATGGTGATTTAATAAAACGGGTTAAGGATACGAAACCTCAGTATAAGTTATCAAGACAAGAAAGATTGAAAAATCTTTCTGAAGCTTTCGAAGCGGATATTACAAAAGATTTAAAAATGCCGGTTTTGATATTAGATGATATTTGTACAACAGGCTCCACTTTTGAAGAAATGATTAAAACACTTAAATCTGTAGGAATTACAGACATTGTATGCTTGGCTGCTTCGAGTCCATAGCTTCTCTCCCTCGCCCCTTGCGGGAGAGGGAGTAGCCGTTTGCGAATGTTAATGAGCATTACGGATACGGGTGAGGGGTAAAATATATAGATTAGGTACCCCTCACCCGAATTTCTAAACTCACTAACGTTCGTTAACAAATTCTACCCTCTCCCGCGAGGGGCGAGGGGTGACTTTCCTACACGCGTAGCACACAGCAAAGTGAGAAGAAAATGTTATTCCGGTTTCATTTCATTCAAAATATCGTCAAAAACGCTTTGCCAATCACCAACAGAATGTTGGCGGAAGAGTTTTACGCTATCGTACCAGTCGCAAATGCTTAAATCTGTGTGCCATCTCCAGTTAACTTCGTAAGGCAAGATTATCCAGCAAGGAATTCCCATTGCGCCAGCTAAGTGTGCAAGAGAAGTGTCGTTGCAGATTACCAAATCTAAATTGCTTAGAGCTGCAGCTGTTTGTCCAAAATCGATTAAGTCTTTACCAATGTCAATAATTCCATCCAATTCTTTTGTATCTTCTGAGCCCTCAAATGTTTGGAATGAATAATATTGTGTATTTTCAACTTCAATTAGCGGTTTGAAGAAATGTGTCGGAATAACTCTATCTTGATCATAATATGTATTTCCTTGCCATTTTATGCCAACTTTAATTTTATTGTTATCAAAGAATTTCTTTTTATATTCAGCTGCAAGTTCTTTATTAGGTCTAATGTAACCTTCTGGATATGCAAAAACCTTGTCACCTTTGAGTTTAAGTAAATATGGCAAGCTCAAAAGCGGAGCGTGAACATCAAAATTCATGTCACATTCCGGTATGTATTTATCAATGATTTCATCTATACCGAGTGGATTATCTCGAAATAGTGGAACAAGTGGTTTTTGCGGTAAAAATAATATCTTTTTACATTTATCTGCCAGTAATGGTAAATATCTTGCAAACATAATGACATCGCCAAAACCGGCTTCGTAATAAACATATATGGTTTTGTCTTTGATATTTTCGCCTTTCCACAAATTCTCTTTTGTGGCTTTGTTTGGATAAGTTTTGTTTTGCAGAGCTAATGCTGTTTCGCGACATAAGCGTGTTTCAAAGAGTTTTAGACCTTTGTCATAATTTTTTGTTCTCATAAGAGCAAGGCTCAAAAAATAGTCTGTATCAAGGTCATTAGGTTTGATTTTTTTACAAATTTTTAGAGCAGAAATAGCATTTTCAGCCTCACCTTCAATGCTGTAAAGGTGAGATAAGTTAAACCAAGCTAAGTATGATGCAGGATTAACTTTTAAGGCTTTATTATAAAATTTGATTGCGGTTTTAATATTTTTCATTTTTTTATTGGCTAAAGCAATATTAAAAAGTAAAGAAAAATTATCAGGAAATTTTTCTAAAATTTCTTTTTCTCTGGCAATAATTTGGCGAAATAAACCTGCTCGAACGTACGCTTGTATTAATGTTTCATAAAAATAAACATCAGGCTTTAGTTCAACTGCTTTTTCAATCCAGTTGATTGCAGAGATTACGTCGTTTTGTTGCAGTTTTAAAACTCCAAGCAAATTGTAAACTTCTGCATTTTTGCTGTCTGTTTGTAAAGCTGTTTGGTAAGCTTCTTCAGCAGCTTCCAACTTGCCATCTTGATGGAGGGCAAAACCAATATCTATTAGTTTATTTACATCTTCATTAATTGCGGACATTTGTTATCTCTCTTCTTATTCTTATACTGTTATTTTATCTGAAATTTATAAAAAAATCTATAGTGAGTAGCGTATGGAATGTATGGCTTGGGCAAAAAAGAAGGCGGCAATAACGAGAGTGTATGCCGCCGTTGAGTCGTAATACTGAAATTTGTCTATTTGTTTTGGAAATCTCTAATTCTTACTTTTGGAACAACTGACATCCCTGGAATGATTGAATATTCGCTAGGGTCAATTTGTTCTGTAAATACGATTTTTACAGGAATTCTTTGTACGATTTTTACGAAAGAACCAACTGCGTTTTCTGGTGGGAACAAGCTTGCTTTAGCTCCGGAACTTCTTTGGATACTGTCGATTTTACCTTTGAACACGTGGTCAGGATAAGTATCAATCTTGATATCAACATCCATACCTTCTTTCATGTGAGTAAGTTGTGTTTCTTTGTAGTTTGCTACAACCCAAACGTCATGTGGAACTACTACAAAAAGTGGGCTACCAGGTTGAACCATCATACCAACTTCTACTTTTTTGTTAGAAACTGTTCCATCAATTGGAGCTTTGATATCAGTGTATTCAAGTGCTAATTCTGCAGCTCTTTTTTGTGCTTTTAGAACATTCAAGTCAGCATCAGCAACCTTTGCACTCTTTGCAGGATTTCTAGAAAAAATTGATTGTTCTGCTGTTATTTGTTTTGCCTGAATTGTTTCCAAGTTAGTTCTTGCTCTATCCAAAGTTTGTTTAGAAACAGCACCGGCTTTATACAAATTTTCATATCTTTCTAAATCTTTTTTAGCTAAATCAATTTCAGAGTTTGCTGCGTTCAAGTTTGCATGAGCATTTTGTTGATTCAATAATGCTTTTTCATAAGCTGCAGTTGCTTGTTCGAGTTTAACCTCATAATCAATTTTATCAATCACTGCAACAACTTGACCTGCTTTAACCGGCTGGTTATCTTTTACTAAAACTTTAACAATCTGACCGGAAACTTTTGGTGAAACAGAAACTGTAGTTGTTTCAACATACGCGTCATCAGTAGATTGATAACCAAGTGTATTCCAGATTAAGTATCCACCTATAATTACAGCAACTAGTGCTAGAAATGTGAAGATATATCTCTTTTTCACCGGTAATTTCTTTGTATCTTTTTCATCTGCTTTATTTTCGTCACTCATTTTGTACCTTTCCTTTATAAAGAGCTTTTATGTTTACGTAGTATTACTTTGAGGCGGAGCTGGTAGGTAAAATACAATCTGGTAATTTCTACCAAGATGCCGACCCAATGTTATAAAAAAAATTTAAATTTGTATTTCCAATGTTTCGTTCATTATTTCTCTTAATTCCTTCAATAAGTCGCCAACTTTGGCAACATCACTGTTGTTAATTTTTTCTTTAACGTGCAAATAGTGAGGTCTGATTTTTTCCAGAACATCTTCTGCTTTTCTGCGACCTTCTTCTGTAATTTCTACAATCTTAACAGGTCTATTGTTTTTAATTGAAAGCATTCTTGAAACGTAATCGCGTTTTTCTAATGAATCCAAAAGCTTACCGGTGTTTGCTCTGTCTTTTAAGATAAGCTTGGCTAAATCTCTTTGACACATCTTTGGGTTGTTTGCAAGAACATCTAATACTGTGTATTCTTCACAAGTTATGCCAGCATTATATTTTTCAAATACTTGTGAACCTAATAACTTGCAATATTTTGCAGTTAATTCAATTTGATAAAATATTGTATCAGTAAAATGATCTTGCATTTTTAAAAATCAATCCTCTATTTGTAGTATGTTATTTTTACAACATGTTGCAAATGCAACACATTTATGTTATCATTTTTCTTAGAAAAAATCAAGTACTTGGAGAAAAGAATGAAAAAGATATTATCATTAGCAATATTATTGCCACTTATAACTTCTACTTTAATGCCTGTTATTGCAATAGAAGATACGGTTTTGCAGGCTGGTGCGGAACAACAAAAAGTTCAAAATGACAGCCAGAATAATAAGAAAAAGAAATCAGAAAAAATCAGACCACAAAAAGATAAATACCAATATATTAATCTTTCTTGGTGGCAGCAGTTTAATGATGAAGATTTGAATAATTATATAATCAAAGCTGTTGAAAACAATAAAGATTTAAAAATGGCAACTTTGACGATTGATGAGTATTATCAAAATATTGTAATGCAAAGAGCGGGCGAGTTACCTACAATTCAGGCAGGCTTTCTTCCTGGATATGGCAAATTTATAGGTCCTTCTTCCGGAGGTTTTGCTTTACCGATTGTAGCTAATTACGAATTAGATTTATTTGGTAAAAATCATAATAAAACTACAGCAGTAAGAAAATTATACGAAGCTTCCATTTTAGATGAGCAATCTGCTTATATTTCAATTGCATCATCAGTGGGAAGTGTTTATGTTAATATCGTTAAACTCGATGCAATGATTGATTTGCAGGAAGATATTGTTAATCTTAGAAAAGAAATTTTTGAAATTATGTCTGTAAGTAATGCGGAAGGGTTGGTATCAACTTCTGATTTAGTTAAGGCAAATAAATCATATATTGCAGGAGTTGCTGATTTAACAGATTTAAAGAAAGAAAGAACAAAACTTTTGCATCAATTGGCAGTATTAATTGGCGATAGCCCAAATAATATTGAAGAATACAAGCGAATTGATTACAAAAAACTTGCTTTTTCCGGTCAAATTCCGGAATACGTAAGTTCTGATGTAATTATGAACAGACCTGATTATAAAAAAGCTGAAAAGATGATGGAAAAAGCCGGCATTGATGTTAAGGTTGCAAGAAAAGAAATGTTACCGACATTGAGCTTAGGTGGTGGTGTATTATTCAACGCAAAACATTTTGAAAGCTTATTTACAACCTCTCAAATGATATGGGGCTTAGGTGGTTCAATTATGCAGCCATTGTTTATGGGCGGAAAAATAAGAGCGAACTTAAAAGCTAAAAAGATTGCTTATGAAAGAAGCTTGAAAAACTATGAAAAGGTTAATTTGACTTCTATGCAGGAAGTTAACGACTCTTTAGTTTCTGTAAATATGGATAGAGAAAAACTTGCTAAGCAAAAGAAAATTCAAGAATTGGAACAAAAAGACTTTAAGCTTTCAAAAGACAAATTTGCTCAAGGTGTAATTGCAAAATTGGATTTGAACCAAATGGAAGAAAATTTGCTAACAGTTAATAAGTTAGTTTATTCAACAGAGTTTGATTGCATGGTGGATTATATAAGCTTTTATAAGGCAATTGCAGCTCAGAAGATATAGTTTTACGTATTGACAAACATAATGTTATAGTAAATAATGTACATATAGGGGGAAGCCCTAAGAAAATCGTACTTCCTTAGAGCTTCACTTAGTACCCTATGAGTGATTAGAATTTTAGTGCTACTATGAATAGCGTTGCTACGATTAGTAGCACTATTATTTTATCAATCATATTACCTCCCTTCTTCACCACCGATTTCTTAGTAAACTCGTGTGTGGGTGAAGGTTGGTGGTACTACCCTATTAATTTGTAGTTTATTTTTGAATCTATGAGCACAGTTTATCTGCTAATGGTGATTCAACTTTGCCGTTCAATGTTTTAGAAACTTTCTTAATGTTTTCAGACATTTTTTGCATTTCTGGTGTCCAAACGAAGTTATCCATAACGTATTTTTCGCCATTAGAAAAATCACCTTTCATTTGTACTTGAATGATTTCTTCAAGCATTTTTCTTGCTGTTGGAACCATCTTTTCTATATCAACATCAAGAACACCGTCCGGAGAAATTGTCATAGCGCCTTCTTTGATGAAGTAATAATTTTGCATAACGGAGCGAACTCTGTGAGCTTGACTTAGTGTTGGTTTTGAAGTCATCATATTATCAGCTGCATAAGTTACTATGATTTGTTTTCTCTGTTCAGGTGTGTACATGCCGGCTTCTGTTAGAACATCAAGCATTGCTAAAGAAATCATATCAGCTTTGTTTTCTTCTATGATTGATTTATATTTACCCAAACCTTCTGTACCGGATTTTGGTCCAAGGGAGTGTCCGTTTTCGTGTCCAACGGTGAACCAGTGGTCTGCTTCATCGTTATAGAATTGATGTAATTCTGGTTTTAATGTTGCATCCAATCTTTTTTTCATTTTTTCTTTCGCATCATCTGATGTAATAAGACGAATTTGTCTATGGTAAACATTTCTTCTTCCGCCATCAAGCTCTCTGATTGAAAGTTTATCATCATTTGGAAGGTTTTCTGCAAGAGTAATACCTGCACGGAATTCTCCAACATCACCTGTAACTGCAACTAAATCAACGTCAACCATAGTTTGTTTTGATTCTTTATCCGGAGAAATATTTTGGATGTATTCATCTTTAAACGGCATATTTTGTGCCATAAGAGGCAAGAATTTTTTCACGTTCAAAATAGCTTCTGTACCTTTTTTGTTAACAATACCTACTCTTCCGCCCAAAAAGTCTTTTGCTACCGGAGTAATATCGTTTTCGTCAAGAAGAGCTTTTAGTTCAGGGTTTTCTACCACTGTTTCTGTTAATTCATCAGAATAATTTTCTCTTGTAATTGTGAATTCAAGCGGAGTGTCTTGAAGTGTTGCCCATTTTTTATCTGCATAAGCATCAAGCATAGGATCAGCCGTTCTTAAAGCTTTTGCTTGTAGCAGTAGAAACTCGTTAAAGTCGGCATTGGTAGAAGTTTCTGCCGCTTTTTCAAGTTCAGTTGCCATTGTTGCAAAATCATCTTTGAATTTGTCAACATAATCTGTTGCAACAAGTTCATTACCGGCTCTTTCTACAACACTGCGTTGATTAAGGATTTTTGCAACTTCATCCACTTTGCCATCTTTTAGCATGTTGATTAGGATTGAATGAAATTCTTCCTTTTCCAAGTCTTGTGGGTAAACACCTTTGCCTGCGCGCATAGAAACACTTTTTGCAAGTTCAATCATGTTACTTTCTCTATCAAGTGAACAAACACCTTTTTGTGCGTCGAAAAGAATTTTAGTTAATTTCGCATCATTATTTCCATTTTTAATTTCTTTATCTAAATATTCTTTGAAAGGCAAGTTGTTTGGATTATCAAGCTGCATGTTGACTTTATCTAAAACAATTGCAGCTTTTACAAGGTGTTTTAAAGCTTCTTTGTCACCATCTGCAAGTGCCAAGTATTCCGGTGCGTCAACTGCAAGCATTTTTTTAGTGGTCAAGTAATCTTTGTGTGTTCTTTTTTCTAACTCTTCTGTAGAAAGATTAAGTTTGTAGTCGTTTTTTCCAATGTTAACGTTATTAATCATACTCATCTTATCAAGCTCCTTTATTAAATTATCGGACTTATCCGGAGTCGGGGTATTGACTGTATCATCCGGTTTCTGTCCAAAAGGCTTGTGGAAAATGCCGGAAATACTGTTAATTCTGTTTATATTCATATAGGGGACTCCGAAGGGTTCTGTACTTTTTCTCTCATATTAGCACATTGAGCCGAATATCTCAACGATTTTGTTGAAGATTGGCTAGTTGCTAGACAAGAATGCGAAAATATATTATGATAAAAATGCAGTTTTTGCTGTAGGTAAGTAACCTGCAACTTACATCCCCTCTGACACACGGACTATGAAGGAAAGAGGTCAGGAAAGGAGGTTGTAAGAATGGAATTATTATTGGAAACAATAATAAAAGCCCTAGTTATACTAGAGCTTTTAGTTAGATTAATTCTAACAATTTCACAATTGTAGGTATGAAGTGGAACTCTAAGGAACTAGCACTTTCTTAGGGTTCCCCCTACATGCTTATTATTTACTATTTTTGAGCATTTGTCAACTGTTGTCCGAGTTCAATATCTTTTTATTTCTTTTCTACCCTTCTAAACCCTCAACAAAATCATCTGCGGAAAAGTCTTTTCCGGTCAGCTGCTTAATTAGGTCGTATTCTTCTATAGAAGCTCCGCAAGCGAAAATATTTTTGTCCATAAATTCACTACTCTTAGGGTTTTCAGTAATATTGCCCAATACAGATTTCAGGTAGTTATAAATCTGAACTTTCATAAGATTAGCTCTAAAATAATTCTGATAATAAGCCGGATGAGAAAGATAATGTGGTATTGTAGCCCATTCGTTGTCCGGTTCGTTTTTTCTATTCAAATATTTTTTGTTCAAATTTTGCCACAATTCAGCTGGATTTTGTTCCGGATTATTATAGATTTCACGTTCAAAATCTATAATTAACAAACTTTTGGCAACAAATGAAGCTTCGTCTTCTTTATGTGTTTCTTTGAATTTTCCAAGAACATCACTTGGTAAAATATTTGTAAGAACATTTTCTGTTTTGATTATATCGCCCATCATCATTGCAATAGCTTCTGTTACAGCCGGAGAAGATGCTCGTTTGTCTAGGAATGTAAGTTCTGTAGATATGCCTAAATCGTATACGCAATGTCCCATTTCGTGATTTAATGTATCAAGACTTACAACATTATTCATAAGATTTGCAAGAATTCTGGAATCTTTTCCGGCTTCTACACCAAAGCAAAATCCGTGTGTATTTTTGTCTTTACGTGGAAATAAATCAAGAGTTAATTTTTTCTCTGCAATCATTTTTTCGACGTCATAGCCCATATTGTTATACATTGTTTTCGAAATTTCTACAATATCATTGTTTTTTAATATCTCATTGACGGCTTTTTCCGGATTGGAATCCAGAAGAAGTCCATAATGAAAAGGTTTAAGTTCTTCTACTTTAAAAAATTCTTTAAGTTCTTTTTGTTTCTTTTCAAGGATATTTTTGATTTTATCGTAGGATTTTGAATAAACTTCATTAATCAAATTTTCCAAAAATTCAAAATCAACGTCATAGTCTTCGCTAAGCATGTATTCACAATAGTTTTTGAACCCTTTTTTCTTAGCGTAAGAATTACGCATTTTTACAAATTCTATTAAATCATTTGCAATCAAATCTCCACCTTTAATTTTTGCCTCGTAAGCTTTTTCTCTGATTTCAGGATTGGTTTCTGTTTGAATGATTTTAAAAATCTCGGTTTTAGTTACTTCTTTATCACCAATTTTAGGGATATAAGAATTAAATTTTTGTGCAATTTCATTTTCTTTTTTTCTCAAAGCCTTCAATTCTTCACCGGTATTTAATTCCTCGTCAAATTCTTTTAGCAAGTCTTTGAGCTGTTTTTGTTCGTGTTTAGAAAGCGTATTTTTATCAATTTCAAGAAATCTTTTGTACATATCTTTATTTCTGAAAAGCTCTGAATATTTGTCTTGAACTTCTTCATAGTTTTTTAAATTTTCCGGAGTAGAATTCGTATAAAAATCCCAACAAGACTTTTCCAGATTTATAGAAATCTTTTCCAATTCTTCACAAAATTCATCTCGTAGTTTGATAAATTCACTCATAAAGTACCTCTCTTTTTCTTGTTGTTCAAATTATATCATATTATTTTAACATTTTGCTGTATAATATTTCTATAATTCTCTTTTTTAATGAATAAAGAAGGGGGAAATGGAGGTATCGGATATGAGTATCAAATCTTGGACAGATTATTTTTTAGATATGGCAAAAACTTGTTCTTCTCGTTCAAATTGCTTAAGAGCTCAAGTTGGTGCAGTTATTGTGGGTGCTGACAAGAAGATTAAAGCAACAGGTTATAATGGTACACCTTCTAAGGTTGAATCTTGTTATGAGCGTGGAGAATGTTATCGTATAAAAAACAATATTCCATCCGGTACTTGCTACGAAACTTGTCGTTCTATTCATGCTGAACAAAATGCTATAATTCAAGCCGGACAAGATAGATGTATGGGCGCATCTATGTATATCTACGGGCATAATTTTATTTGTATTTTGTGCAAAAGATTTATTGTTCAATCAGGAATTGTTGATGTTTATTTGAAAAAAGACGACAATGCACCAATTGTTTACGTATCAGTTGATGATATAAGAAAAGAATTAGAAAATCAGCAGTAGTTAACCTCTTGCACCACAAACTTTGCAAGGTATTCCGCCACGTTGAACAGCTTGTTTACGTTCTATTCTTATGCAATTTACTGTACATTTTTTTGCCCATTCACAATTTGGAGAGTGATATTTTTGAGTTTTGGTGTTATACATAACCGTGTCGGCAAGACTCATAAGAGGTATGAGTGAATTTAAAAATAAAATGCAAGATAATAGTATTACTTTTTTCATCTAAACTTTTCCTATTTGATAGCATTCAAACCCACGTTCTTGCAGCCTTTTTTTGTCGTATTGATTTCTACCGTCAAAAATAATCGGTAGTTTTAATGTATTTTTTATTTTGTCAAAATCAGGACGTCTGAATTCGTTCCATTCTGTTAATAATAACAACGCATCAGCATTTTCTAAAGCATCATAAGATAATTTTGAATATGTTATCCTATCTCCAAAATAAATTTTTGCAGTTTCCATTGCTTTTGGATCATACGCTTGAATTTTAGCACCACGTTTTAATAATTCTTCTATGATGGTGATTGATGGAGCTTCTCTCATGTCGTTAGTACGAGGTTTGAACGCAAGTCCCCACACTGCAAATGTTTTGCCACTCAAGTCTTCGCCAAATCGTTTAAGAATTTTTTCAATATATAACATTCTTTGCTTCTGATTAGTTTTATTGGCAGCAGCAACAATATTCATATCACATCCGTTTTCGCTTCCGGTTTTGATAAGGGCTTTTACGTCTTTTGGAAAACAACTTCCGCCATATCCAAGTCCTGCAAATAAAAATTTGTTACCGATTCTGGAGTCTGTGGTCATCCCTATTCTTACCATTTCGGCATCGGCCCCGACTTTTTCGCATAGGTTTGCAATTTCGTTTGCGTAAGAAATTTTTACGGCTAAAAATGAGTTTGCAGCGTATTTAGTCATTTCTGCGGATTTAACATCCATTACTATCACTCTGTTACCGGTTCTAAAAAATGGAGCGTATATTTCTTGCATAATCTGTGTTGCTCTATCAGAATTTGAGCCGATGATAACCCTATCCGGTGATAAAAAATCATCAACGGCATTACCTTGCTTTAAGAATTCCGGATTGGAAACAATATCAAAATCTTGATTTGTGTATTGCTTGATAAGTTTGGTAACTTTTTCTGCTGTACCGACCGGAACGGTTGATTTGTTGACGATAACTTTGTAATTATTCATAGATTTTGCAATATCTTTTATTACATCAAAAACATATTGTAAATCAGCAGAGCCGTCTTCTCCTAGTGGAGTTCCAACTGCAATAAAACATACAAGGGATTCTTCAACGGCTGTTTTTAGGTTGCTGGAAAATGATAATCTGCCTTCTGTAACGTTAGACTTTACGAGTTCTTCCAGCCCTGGTTCGTAGATTGGAATTATGCCATTTTTAAGTTGATTAAGCTTTTTTTCATTGTTGTCAATGCAGATGACACGGTTTCCCATATCCGCAAGGCAGGCTCCAGCTACAAGTCCTACATATCCTGTTCCAATCACACAAATTTTCATAATTACAAATCTCCTGTAACCATTATAATTTAAAAAGAGCATATTAAAAGCACTAAAAAAGAGCCTTTCGGCTCTTGATTTTAAATGGTGGAGGTTAGGAGATTCGAACTCCTGACCCCCTGCGTGCAAAGCAGGTGCTCTACCAGCTGAGCTAAACCCCCATTCTCGGTTGTTTTGGTCATGTAACTTCTGTTTCCATCGGCTACATTTATTATTGTACATGATGATTTTTTTTTGTAAAGGGGTTTTTTATTTTTTGTTTAATGTTGCATAAATACTACGTTTTTATATAATCAAAAAGGCGGTGAAATTCTAATTTTCACCACCTTTTTAATTTTTTATCATTAAACCATGTATTTGAATTTGACATATACAGAGCAGATTGCTAATGATATCAACACAACCAAAACACCGTATTTCATGAATCTTAAGAAGAACATAGGGTGACCGTGTTTTGCGGAAGTTTCTGATACAATTACGTTTGCAGCTGCGCCAATCATCGTCATGTTACCGCCCAAGCAAGCGCCTAATGACAAGCACCACCACAATGGAGTTGTGTAATCTGCGCCCATTGCTTTTTCGATTTCAACAAGCATAGGTGACATAGTGGCTGTATAAGGTATGTTATCAATAAATCCTGAAATTACACCGGATGCCCAAAGTATTAGCATAGAAGCTGCTTCTTGTGAACCTTGTGTAACTTTCAAAATCCATTCAGCCATTAACTTAATACCGCCAGATGCTTCAACACCACCAATAATAATGAATAAGCCAATGAAGAAGAAAATAGTATTCCATTCTACATCTCTCAAAATATCAGTTGGTTTTTCAAATAATAGCAAGAAGCTAGCGCCAAGCATTGCAGCAACACAAGTTTCTATATGAGTAATATCGTGTGTTACAAAGCCTAAGATTACTAAACCTAAAACTGTTATAGAGCGGATAAGCAAAGCTTTATCCTTGATTGTATTTGAGTTATCAATATTTGCAACTTCTTTCATTTTTTCTTCGCTGGCATGAAGTTTTTTCTTGAAAATCAATGACAACAAAGCAAGTACGACTACCAAAATAATTGCAACCACTACTGTTAAATTGTTTACGAAGTCCATGAAAGAAAATCCGGCTGCGCTGCCGATAATAATGTTTGGCGGATCACCAATCAAAGTTGCAGTACCACCGATATTTGATGCAAAGATTTCTGTCAAAAGATAAGGTATTGGGTCGATATCGAGTTCTTTTGCAATAAAGAATGTGATTGGCATAATTAAAATAACTGTAGTAACGTTGTCTAAAAATGCACTTGTTACGGCTGTAAAAATACCCAATACTGCAAGAATTGCAATCGGATGACCTTTTGTCATTTTTAACAAATTATTAGCAATATAGTTAAAAACACCACTTCTTGTTGTAATACTTACGATAATCATCATTGATACAAGCAAGAATATTACGTTGAAATCAACATATTGAACAAAGTAAGTTGGGTTAAGAACGCCATCCAAAACTTTAGTTTGGCTTACAAGTCCAAGTAGAATTGTAATACCGGCACCAAGAAGTGCGATGGTAACTTTTGGAACTTTTTCCAGCGCAATAAAAATATACGCTAGGATTAAAATTCCGGCTGAAATCAGCACATTATGTGCCGACACAAAACTGTGAATTAATTCCATATTTTTCTCCTTTATATTTTTTAAAGTCTTTAAGTCGCAAGGTCGTAGCTGTTAGTGTAGCTATGCTGAGCTTTACAGCTGCGGGTGGTAGTTTATCCCTACGGGGTAGCCCCCACCCGAATTTCTCAAATTCGAGTATCACTCTCATTTGGAAATTCTACCCTCCCCCTATAAAGGGAGGGTATGCGCCATACTTATAGAAGTTGGTTTAATTACGGAGCGTTTGGGCTAATTTCCGTTTTTAATATGGAACTTATTATATTTGTATTATTAATTTTCTGTTGTTTTTTTATTTGTACGTAAAAATTTTGTTGGTTAGTTTGTTTTATACTTCCGGTAGTGGAAGTTGAAGGCGAATTATCGCTTTTATTTTCCGGTAGTGCTAAAAAAGCTTCTGTTTCCGGAACGGTAAAAACTGCGTGAGAGCTTTGAGTTTGCCAAGTAGCTATGTCATTGGGGACAAAAATATCTTGGGTATTTGCGAAATTTGTGGTCGTAAATACTAAAAATAAAAGTCCAAATATGAATTTTAATATGACTCTCATACCAAAATTTTATCACAAAGTTTGAAAAGAGAATTAAATATATTTAATTCATCAATGTTTTGGCAAATTTTAATGATTCTTCTGTAACTTCACCACCTGCAAGCTCTGCAATAGCTTTAAGTTTGGCATTATCTTCCAAAACGTAAATATCAACACTTGTTTTGCCATCTTGTGTCTTTTTAACATAAAAATGCTTGTCTGATTTAGATGCAATTATAGCTTGGTGCGTAATCATAATAATTTGCATATATTTAGCAAGCTCTTTAACTTCATCTGCAACAGCTTGAGAAGTTTTGCCGGAAATACCTGTGTCGATTTCATCAAAAATGACTGTGTCAATATTATCACTCTGGGCAAAAATTGTTTTAATTGCAAGCATAACTCTTGAAATTTCACCGCCAGATGCAACCTTAGCTAAAGGTTTTAATCCTTCTGAAATGTTGGTAGAAATTAAAAACTCTACTTTATCAAAACCGCTAGGAGAGAGTTCTGTTTTATCAAAATGTATTGCAAATTTGACTTTTGGAAGTTCCAATTTTTCCAATTTTTCAACAATCAAGCCGGAAAGAACTTGTGCGTAATTTTTTCTTTCTTCTGAAATTTCACCTGCTAAAAGTTCAAGCTTCTTTTTCTCTTCAACAATTTCTTTTTCTAATTCTTCAATATTTTGGGTAGAAAATTCGATACTATCAAGTTCTTTTCTTAATTTTTCTCCCTGTTCCATAACCTTCTCAAGCGTTCCGCCATATTTATGTTTCAATTTGTCGAGCATAAAAAGTCGTTCTTGGATAGAATTTATTCTCTCTTCATCAAACTCTAATGCACTGGAATACTCTCTTAGAGAAGATGAAACTTCTTTAAGAACTTCAATCGCTTCAATTATACGACTTTCTGATTCCTCTAGCGAATTATCCATGCCGGAAGCCTTGGTTAAATTGGACTTTATCTGAATTAATGTATCTAATATAGAACCATCATCGCCAGAAATTGACCAAAAAGAAGAACCGGTAAGGTCTTTGAGCTTTTCAACGTTTTCTAAAACAGAAAGCTCGTTGTTTAGTTCTTCATCTTCTTCAGGGGATTTGATTTGTGCTTCATCAATTTCATTAACCTGAAATTTAAGGAAATCAATCTGTTCTTCTGTTTTATCAGCGGAATTTTTAAGTTCTTCAAGTTTCGCTTCCAAATCCTTGTATCGGCTGTATTCTTTCTTGTAATTTTCTAACATTGCGCCGCAAGTGTTTTTTGCATAAGCGTCTAATAAAATTATGTGATATTTTGGCTGCAAGAATGAATACGTTTGATGTTGGGAATGGATATCAATAAAAAGTTCGCGGAATTTGCGCATAAATTCCTGATTAACAAGACATCCATTCACTCGAGAACGTGAACCGGTTTGCGTAACTTCTCTTGATAAAATAATTTCTTCGCCGTTATCATCAATTCCGTATTCATCAAACAAGCCTGATAAATCTTGTTTCTTGTTAAAGAGTGTAAGTTCAATTATAGCTTTATCAGCATTGTTCTTGATAACTTCTTTTCCCGTTTTAGCGCCAAAAGCAATGTCAATGGCATTTATTAGAATACTTTTGCCGGCACCTGTTTCACCGGTTATTATATTCAAACCGTCTGCAAAATCGAGTTCAAGCTCGTCTATTAATATGTAATTTTTGATAAAAATCTTTGATAACATACCCTAATTATACCCTAAATGTTCTAAGACTCATCCTCTTCATCTGATTCCTCTTCGTCAGACTCGTCATCATCGCCACCAAATTCTTCGTCATCAGAATCATCACTGTCTTCGTCATCTGAAAATTCGTCTTCCTCTTCTTCCTCTTCTTCTTCCATGTCTTCATCATCGTTATCTTTATCATCAAATTCATCGTCAGTGTTTTCTTCTTCATCGGAGTCAAACTCTTCATCCTCAGAATTGTCATCGTCTTCAAAGCTATCTTCTGATTCATCTTCTGAACTTTCTTCTTCATTATTTTCAGCAACTTCTTTTTCTTGGTATTCAGAAATTTTCATTTCCGGCTCAATTTTTTCATGCCTATCGAGTTTAGCTTGAATGCATTTGAATTCTTCCTTCACGATTTTTCTTGGATAAGTTAAGGTGTATGGATTTTTGAGTGCAAGTTCAAGATTGTCATAGTAAGCATCTAAATCTCCTATAAACTTGTAAACTCTTGCAAGACAATAGTATAAATCACCATTGTCATCTTTTTGCAATTTTTCATTTAAAATTTGCAAAATCTCTTCTGCTTCGCCATTTTTTAAACAGATTTTTGTTAAAAGTTTGTAAGCCTCAACATCAGAAGGATTGAATTCAATTGTTTTAAGAAGATATGTTTTTGCTTCTTCCATGTTTCCGCTTTTGAAAGCGATTGAACCAAGGTTGTAATAAGCCCAGCTGTAATCCGGAGAAATTTCTAAAACTTTTTGGTAACTTTCGATTGCAAAATTTGTAAGTCCATCGTTCTGGTAAATATATCCAAGATAAAAATATGCAAAAACATCTTTTGGATTGATATTTACAGCTTTTTGGAAATTATCCAGTGCAAGATTTTTTTCGTCTTTGTGAAAATAGCAAACACCGAGGTTGAAGTAGCAATTGCCGTCGTTCGGGTCAGTTTCCAAAACTTTTTGGAATGCATCAATTGCTTTATCCCAGTCTTTTAATTCTACTAGAACATCTCCGAGGTTATAATAAAAATCTTCTTGCGGTGAAATTTCTACGGCTTTTTGGTAACAATCTCTTGCTTGTTCGAACTTTTTTAGTTTTTCATAAACAATGCCAAGGTTGTACAAAATTTCTGCATCGTCAGGAAAATATTTAAGCAAGTATTCTAAATTTCCTTCTGCTTCTTCGTTGAATCCATTGTTAACAAGAAGGATAGATAGTTCGCGCCTTGCCTGAAAATTGGACGGGTCGCTCTTTAGTATACCTTGAAGTGTTTCTATATCATTTGCCATACGTTAATTATAGCAAAATCAGGTTAAATAGTAAATTTTTGTAAAATTTTTCAAATCAACTAGCAAAAAAAATTATTTACACGTTTTAGAACAAATGGATGGTTGATTAATTAAAAAATATGATATAATTGAATAAATAAAGCGAGGTGACAACATGAGTGAAGTAAATGGTCCTAAATTTAGTGTTAATCAAGTAAATTACAGCGGTATTCAAAAGCCGATGGCTGAACATCAAGAAATTCCGCAAGAAACAGAAGCCCCAAAACTTAATGATTTTTCTGATCCAAAAGCTGAAGCACTCGGACGTTCTATGCTATTTAAAGGCGTAGATGATACAAACCATGATTTAAAAGTTTTATTAGACAATCCTCAAATTGCTGAAAATTCTGACAAAGCATTTGAAACAGCTCTAAAAGCCGCTCAAGATGCAGGTGTTGAAAACCCTTATGAAGAAGCAGCTACTTTTTCAACAACAGCGATGTAGTGGAGAAGGTCGTTAAGTCATTAGGTTCATTTTAAATTTTGGATTGCCACGAAAATCGTAGATTTTCTTGTAATTACGTGGCAAAAAAGTAGTATTTGGTAAATACAAATCGAAAAATTATATATTAGCCCCCACCCGAATGTCTAAGTTTCGCATAGCTCAACTTGAAATTGTTCCCTCTCTGTCACTAGCGTGACATCTCTCCCGCTCAATGGATGTTGCGGGCGAGAATTAAGTTTTAGGAAAGTCTGTACCTCCCCCTATAAAGGGAGGGGATGCGCACTACTTGTAGTCCCACTTCGAGGCGGAGCTGGTAGCTATAAAATAATCTTGTAGTTATTACCTAGCAGCCGACCCAATGTCTACGTACGTAGTGGGTAAATGTACCATAATCTAGTAGCTCCATCCATGAGGCGGAGTCAGTAATTATAAAATAATCTTGTAGTTTCCACCAAGCAGCCGACAGTTGTGTCTACGTACGTGGTGGGCAAATGTACCTCAATCTAGTAGTTACACCAATGAGGCGGAGTCAGTAATTATAAAATAATCTTGTAGTTTTCACCTTGTAGCCGACCCAATGTCTACGTGCGTAGCACCGTAGTACCACAAATGGAGTTTGTATGGTATAATTTTGGTATGGAAACGAGTGCTGAATTAAAGAAACCTGAAAAGACAGAGAAGAAGCAAAAAAAAGGAATGACAGCTCAGACCAGACTGATACTGGCCGGTCTTGGGGTAAGTACGGCTTTTATCTTTGCTGCAGCAGGTTTTGCGACTTATAGTATCACGCAAAATATGAACAGTGCTTATAAAAATTTTGCACAGGTTTTATCTAAGACTTTGGCTATTGAGGGTGTTGAAGTTACTAAAGATGTTCCGGAACTTGCAAAATATGATGCTTTGAGAGCGAATTCTGTATCTGTGTTGAACAGTAATGATGATATTGCGTTCATTATTTTTAAGGATAACAAATCAAAAGTAATTTATTCCAGCAAAGATGATTACCCTGAACAGGCAGAGAGGGCAAGAATTACAGTAAGTTCACCAATGGTTGTAAAGAATTTGGGTAACGCATTAAATGTTGGTTCTGTGACTGTAGGTTTGAGCGGAACAATTATGGACAGAGTTTCTGCAACATCTCAAACTTCGATTGCGATAGTGTTTATTCTTGCATGGCTTGTAATTGTCGGAATTATTTACATGAACTCTTCTATTATTACACGCGAGCTCAGAAAACTTCATCAGGGTGTTAAAAAGATTTCTTCCGGCGAATTCGGTTATATGATTGATGATAAGGATGTTGATAGTGAAGTTAAAGAGCTTTATGGCGCATTTAATGATATGTCAGAAAGATTAAGCCGTTATAATGAACAAACTATTGAAAGCCTAACATTTGAGCGTAACAAACTGGAATCAGTTCTGATGAGCATTGTTAACGGTGTTGTTGTGTGCGATAACCATGACAAAGTAATTATGGTTAATAATTACGCAAAAAGATTATTGGAAGTGGATGAGAAGGATATCGTTAATACTCAAATTCAACAATTCTGTGATTCTAGCGGTGAATTTTGTTTTGCGGATAAGATTACGCAGTTTAAAGATACTCCGCTTGATGATGACGGTTCGCCTGTTCCATTCAATATTGAGATAGACAAGAGAATTCTGAAATGCTTGATATCTCCGATGTTTACGCGTTCTAATTCTTATGTCGGTTATATTATTGTATTGATTGATGTAACAAAAGATGTTGAGATGGATCAATTGCGTTCTAACTTCATTTCTAATGTTTCTCACGAGCTTAGAACACCTGTTACTGTTTTGAGAAGTTATATTGATACACTTTATAGCTATGGTAACGACTTTGATTTTAATACTCAGAGAGAATTTATTGGTGTTATGAACCAAGAAATTATCAGACTTAACCGCATGGTTAACGACATTTTGGATTTCTCAAGATATGAAGCTCAAAATGTTAAAATGGAAAAAACAAAGACTGATATTATTGAAATTATAGAGGATGCTGTAAACCAAGTTCAAGTTCTTGCAAAAGAACACGATTTAACAATTTCTATTATGAAAGAACCTGATTTACCTCAAATTTATGTTAATATCGACAGTATTTCTCGTGCGTTTATGAATATTTTGTCAAACGCAATCAAGTATTCTCCTGACGGAAAACGTATCAAGGTTAGAGTTGAACGTTCCCGTGATGGTGAGTATGTAGAAGTTAGCGTGGAAGACCAAGGTGCTGGAATTTCTGAACAAGACCAGAAAAAGGTATTTGATAGATTTTATAGATGCGAAAATGCAACTCATACCGTAAAAGGCACAGGACTTGGTTTACACCTTGTTAAGGTTACAGTTGAAAAACATCACCATGGTCAAGTATTCGTAAACTCTAAAGAGGGCGAAGGCTCTACTTTTGGTTTCCGCTTGCCTATCAATTTACCTCCGGAAGAAGAGGAAGAATATATTCCAAAGAACCAACTACCTGCAGAAAGCGAAGCATAGCATAAGATTTTAGTAAGATTGAAACAGTTTTGCAAATGTGTTACAATGTTAATACAAGATATTAACATTTGCGAGGTTTTGTATGTCACAATCTAATATTAGTATTAGGGTAAATAGTTCTTTAAAACAAGATTTTGATAATCTGTGTAATGAACTGGGTTTTAATATGTCTACCGCTATTACAATGTTTATTAAGGCTGCGGTTAGAGAACAAGGTATTCCTTTTACACTTTCAATAAATGAATATAATAAAGAAACGCAAAAGGTCATTGAAGATGCTCATAAGGGAATTGGTTTATCCAAGGCTTACGGCTCGGTAGATGATATGATGAATGATATTTTGAAAGAAGATTAATGTATAATTTAAGATTTACTAATAAAATTCAGCGTAATATTAAGTTAATGAAAAAACGCGGAAAAGATTTGGATAAGTTAACTGTAGTGCTTAAATTATTACAAAATGGTGAGGAACTGCCTTCAAAATACAAAGACCACGCATTGACAGGAAATTATATTGGTTGTAGAGAATGTCATATTGAACCTGATTGGCTTCTTGTCTATGAAATCATAAACGAAGAACTTATCATTTTATTGCTAACGACTGGTTCTCATAGTGATTTGTTTTAATATTTTCTATCCTTTTAGCAACTCTACAATTCTTTCTGTAGCGTCGAATTTCGCTAAGTGAGAAGCGTTTTGTTTCAAATAATTCATCTTAATAGGATTTTTTACAATCTCTACAACAGCTTCTCTCAAACGATTTGGGTCAAGTTCTTTGTCTTCTATATAAGTACAAGCACCCATTTCCAAAAGGTATTTTGCGTTAATTCTTTGGTGGTTTGCTGCTGCGTATGGATATGGAACTAAAATTGGCGCAGCATCCGAAGCGCAGATTTCTGAAAGACTCAATGAACCAGCTCTTGATACCACAATATCACTGGATTTGAGAACTGATATCATATCCATAAAATATGGTTTTATAATCAAGTTTTTATCTTGTTCATATGTCGGATAAATTTGTCCAAGTCTTTCCAAAACATTTTCATAATTCTTTTTGCCGGTTTGGAAAATTATTTGCAAATTCAATTCTTGAGAGAACTCTTTTAACAATTCTATAGTCGTGTTATTTATTGATTTTGCACCTTGAGAACCACCCATTACACAAAGAGTAAGTTTGTTTTCGAGCCCCATTCTTGCACGGGCTTCTTCTTTTGTAAGAGTTGCAAATTCTTCTCTGATTGGATTTCCGGTAACAACAGCGTGTTTGTTTGGAATGAATTTTTTTGCTTTTTCAAAAGCCAAAGATACGTATTTTGCTCGTTTACATAATTTTCTTGTAACAAGCCCAGGCATAGCATCACAATCATGCATCATGTAAGGAGTTTTAGTTATTCTGCAAGCAAAAATCATTGGCGCAGAAACATATCCACCGGTGGCAAAAACTGCATCCGGTTTATATTTTTTGATATATCGAACAGAGCGGATAATAGCTTTAACAAGCTTTACCCCCCAAACAAAGAATTTTGGGTTCAAACCGCGTGGCATGCCGGAAACACTAACGTGCAAAAATTTGTAACCTTTTTTTGTAGCAAGTTCATATTCCATGTTACGCTTGTTGCCAACATAATAAACTTTAGCATCTGCGCTTAATCTGTCTGCTACTGCTAGTGCGGGATAAATATGTCCTCCGGTACCACCGCCGGTGACAAAATATGTGCTATTGTATACTTCTGACATTACCAAACCTTACCCTTTTTACATTGTCTTTTGATATATTTAATAAAATTCCAATCATCCATAATGATACCATAATAGATGAACCACCGTAACTAATAAATGGCATTGGAACACCTGTTGCCGGTACGAATGAGCTTGCAACCCACATGTTTAAAAAACCTTGGAAACATATTGAGAAAGTGAGCCCCAGTGCAAGTAATTTTCCATACATATCTTGGCATTTTACAGCAATCAAAAATCCTCTCTGCAAAATTGTCCAGAATAGGCAGATGATTAATAAACATCCGATAAACCCATGTTCTTCACCAATTACTGCGTAAATAAAGTCAGTGTGAGCTTCCGGAAGCCAAGCCAGTTTTTGTTTAGAGCTTCCGTAACCAACTCCATATAATCCGCCTGATGCAAAGGCTACAAGTGACTGGATGATGTTATACCCTGCACCCAATGGGTCAGCTTCGGGATGAAGCCAAGTTTCAATACGTGAAGATTGATACCCTTTCAAACCTTTTAGAAGTAAAAGCGGAATCATTGTGCTCATTCCCCAGAGGATTAATTGAACAGAACCGCCTGCGCAAATATAAATTGCAACGGATGTTGCGAGCAATAATAAAACCATACTTAAGTTTGGCTGTATAAAAATAAGCCCAACCATAAATAATATTGGTGCAAAAGCCCAGACAATCTTTTCGTTATCCATAATGTTTGCATCTTTATAGAATGCTCCAGCTAACAACAAAACTACTGCAGGTTTTGCAAATTCTGACGGCTGTAAACTAAGAGGTCCTATGTTAATCCATCTTTGTGCACCATTAACAGTGACACCTGCGAATTTTACGAGAAGCAACATCATTATTACAATACCAACAAATGGCATTGTGTAATTAATCAATTTTTTGTAGTGGAAATTAGATAAAAATCTAAGACCGAAAATTCCGACAATTACACCAAAAATCTGTTGGATTAAAAATCTTGCAGGATTTAACCCCATATCAATACATTTTGGTGCGCTAGCAGAAAATATCGACATCAAACCGATTACGACCAAGAAAATAACTGCAATCATAAGTGGTCTGTCTGATTGCATGTTTTGCGAACTCATTTTATCAGTTGGTCTGCTATTTTGATAAGACATACTGTTTAAAAACTTCTCCTCTGTGCTCGTAACTATTGAACATGTCAAAACTTGCGCAAGCCGGTGAAAGCAACACTACATCCGGTTTTAAGCTAATTGCTTTATCAATTGCGTCTTCCATCGTGCGTTCTTTTATTATATTACTAAAACCATTTTTTTTCAGATTTTCTTCAAATCTTTCTGTCGCTTCACCAATCAAAAAAACTGTCTTTATATGCTTATTAATAGAGTGGCACATTTCAGTTAAATCAGTATTTTTATCCCTTCCGCCAAGAATTAAAGCCACATCTTGATTGTTGAAAGAATCTATTGCAACGATAGAAGCCTCCGGATTTGTTGCCTTGGAATCATTAAAGAACGTGATGCCATCCATTACACGAACTTTTTCTAGTCTGTGTTCAGGAGCTTTAAAACTCATAATTTGTTCTCTAATGTCCTCATTTTTCATGCCGACAAGTTTGGCTATAATAATACCGCACATTATGTTTTGATAATTATGATGACCAACAAGCGGACAATCTGCAAGAGTTATAATAGCTTCGTCGTTATAAAAAATTGCACCATCCTTAATATAAGCGCCTGACTGTACGTCATTACGTTCGTGGCAATCCATATCCTGTTTCTGGATTGCTTCGTCACTAACGTTCCTCGCAATGACGGCATTATCAATGTCATTATCGAAGAAAATTACATTTTTACATTTAGAAGCAAATTCTTTTAATTTAACATCTTTAGCGTTCAAAATTGCATATTCAGGCTCTTGTGGCGGTAAGAATATTTTTGCCTTAGCTGCAAAATAATTTTCTAAGCCACCGTGCCAATCAATATGGTCAGGTGTAAAATTAGTCCAGCAAGCGATTTTTGCTTTAAATTTTTCAGTCATTTGAGCTTGGTATGAGCTTATTTCGCATACCAAAAAGTCATGTTCTTCTTCAATCAAAGAGGTTGGAGGAACACCAATATTACCACAAACCGGAGCAGAAAAATCTTTGCTTAAAATATGTGAAACAAGAGCCGTCGTAGTTGTTTTACCATTTGTGCCTGTTATTGCAATAAAAGGTGTTTTAGTGTTCAAATAAGCAAGTTCAATTTCAGAAATAATTTTTATTCCTTTTTCGTTTAAACGTCTAAATATTTCTGACTTTGGAGGAATTCCGGGGCTGGTTACTGCAAAAGAAGCGCCTGACAAGAATTCGTCACTATGATATCCGCATTCTATTTTTATGCCCAAGTCTTTTAGCTCTTGAACTTGTGGCTTGAATTCTTCTCTTATATCAGCCAAACCTTTTGATTCAGTGATATAAACATCAAATCCTTTTTTATTCAAAAATCTTGCTGCTGCGATACCGCTTTTAGACAAGCCCATTATTAAAACTTTTTCACTCATTCTTATTTATCCTTATATATAACCCAATTCTCTCCCACAAGTTTTTGTCAGGCAATGCCTGACCTACTGATTAGAAGAGTGAATGTGTTATTAACCCAAAACTAAGTCGCCATTCTTCTTGATATGTTCAATTAATCCACCGTCTTCAAGAAGCTTAATCATAACATCAGGAAGTGGCTCAATCATAGTTGTTGTACCTTTTGTAAGGTTTTTCAACGTTCCTGCTTTTATATCTAAATCTAATTTATCACCGGCATCAATACCATCAGTATCACATTCGATTGCTAAAAGCCCGATGTTGATTGCATTTCTGTAAAAAATTCTAGCAAAAGATTTTGCAATAACAGCACCAACACCTGCAATCTTGATAATTTGAGGTGCATGTTCTCTAGAAGAGCCAAGTCCAAAGTTATTTCCTGCTACTACGAAGTCACCTTTTTTCATGTTTTTTGCAAAATTTTCATCAGCGTCTTCAAGAACGTGTTTTGAAAATTCTTGTAAATCAGAACGCAGATGGAACAAGCGCCCTGGAGCGATATGGTCTGTAGATATATTATCTCCGAATTTAAAAGCTTTACCCTGCATATAAATCTCCTCACTGACTAGCTCGCAACAACATTTCAAGCTATTAGAATGTACTACTCTTTATATATCTTCTAAACTATTCAACTTCTCAACTCCTTAATTGTACCGGCATAACTAGGTACAAATAATCTTCGTCAGATACAGGTGCAAATACAGTTGCGGAAAGTGGTGAATTTAATTTAATACTAATTTCTTCTGATTCAACAATCTTCAAGAACTCAAGAATAAATTTGTAGTTAAACGCAATAGCAAGAGGTTCACTCATATACTTAACATCTACTTCGTCTTCAGAATTACCTGCATCAGGAGAATCACCTGATAATTTTAGCGTATTATCTGCAAACTCGAATTTAACAATACTGTTCTTTTCGTTAACCATAACCGCAACTCTTTCTAGTGCAGCAATAAGACTTCCTTTATCAACAGTAGCTTCTTTAGGAAAAGTTTGTGGAATTAATTGATTATATTTAGGGAATTGACCCTGCATAAGGCGTGTAACAATCTTTGTCTTATCTATTGTAATAACAATTTTTTTCATTTCTTTGCAAATCTTGATGGTATCTGATTCTGCAAGAAGTGAAATCTTTGATAATTCTGATAAAACTTTTGATGAAATTAACATTTCAAAAGGTTTTTCTTCATCTGTAGAGCTGTTTTTAACAACTTCTCTAACTCTGGCAAGTCTATTACCATCTGTAGCAGCCATTTCTAATACATTTTTGTTAACTTCGCAAACAACGCCGGATAGTAAGTTGTTTGTTTCATAACCTGCAGCAGCAGAAACAACCTCTCTTATAGCTTTTGTAAAAGGTCGTGTTTCAATTTCCATGCAGTCTTCTTCTGCAATATTTTCTTCAACTTGCGGAAATTCATTAGCAGAAATACCAATAATATCAAACTTAGAGTTTCTACAAGTAATTGTTGCAGTTGAACCGTTTAGTTCAAGATTAATCAATTCGTCGCTCAATCTTGATAAAATTTCGCCCAACTTTTTAGCCGGTAGTGTAAATTTACCCTCAGTTTCAACACTTGCATCAATCAACGTAATAATCGATAAGTCAAAATCTGTTGCGGTTAACTTAATTTGGTTTGTTCCAACTGTTTCAATCAAAACATTTGCTAAAACCGGCTGCAAACCCTTAACAACCGTAGCTCTTTCTACTATCTTTATACCATTCAACAGGTCGTCTTTATTTGCAACAAATTTCATTCGATACACCCCTTAAAATACTAATTTTACAAGGTAATTTTAATACAAATTAAATCTGATTACAAGTGCTACGCACGTAGACATTATATCGGGTTACATTGGAGGAATTACTAGATTATTTTGTATCTACTAGTCACCCTCAAAGTGAGACTACCAGTGCTACGCACGGTACTACGTACGTAGACATAACTGTCGGCTTCTTGGTGAAAACTACAAAATGTTTTTAAAACGACAAATTCCGCCTCAAAGAGTAACTACAAGTACTACGCACGTAGACATTATATCGGGTGACATTAGAGGAATTACTAGATTATTTTGTATCTACTAGTCACCCTCAAAGTGAGACTACCAGTGCTACGCACGGTACTACGTACGTAGACATAACTGTCGGCTTCTTGGTAATAACTACAAAATTATTTTATTAACTACCAGCTCCGCCTCGAGGTGGGACTACTGGTAGAATATTGATATTATGAGTGGAAAATTATTTTAAAACAATTTGTAGTTGTAACTACAAGTATGGCGTGTCCCCTCTCCTCGGGGGAGGGCTAGGGTGGGGGCTAATCAATTAGGTGGGATTAGAAATCCTTGACTTTCCATTTCAAAACATTAAAACCAAACTAACAAAGAGTTTGAGGTTACAAATGTAAATTATTGTAACAAAACACATAAAAACTCTAAAGTTTTTCAAAAAAATGCCGATATAGAACATGTAAGCAAAACCGAGAATAATTCAGGAAAGGATTTAAAAGTATATGCGTATCGAAAATGAAATGTTATCAAGATTTAACAAGGTGGAAAACGAAATGTTAGAAAACAAAGAAATTATTTTATCACAAGAACTGGACTTATTCTTTGATAATGTAATGGGCACAGTAGTAGACTTCTTTAAAGAACAAGCGTACGCACAATAAATTCGTAAAGCTTACGATTATTTGTGCAAGATTCAAAAAAACTCATTTACTCCTTTTCAAAAAAAATGAGGTGCGCAAACATTGCGCACCTTTATAGTTTTTAGATAAAACAACTTTCAACTTTCAATTTTCCACTTTCAACTTAAGAAAGCCGACAGTTGTGTGAAAAGTCTTTTTGGTTACTTTCTTGATTGTTCGTATAACTCGTAGTCCTACCATTGAGGCGGAGCTGGTAATGATTAAATAGTCTAGTAGTTTTTATCAAGCAGCCGACAGTTGTGTGAAAAGTCTTTTTGGTTACTTCCTTGATTGTTCGCATAACTCGTAGTCCTACCATTGAGGCGGAGCTGGTAATGATTAAATAGTCTAGTAGTTTTTATCAAGTAGCCGACAGTTGTGTGAAAAGTCTTTTTGGTTACTTTTTCTACAGAAAAAGTAACCTAGGTATCGATGTTAGTAGCATATACAGCATTTGATTCGATGAAATCACGACGAGGTTCAACTTTGTCACCCATCAAGATATCGAACAATTGGTCGCACATCATAGCATCTTCGATGTTAACTTTTAACAATGTTCTTGTTTCTGGATCCATAGTTGTTTCCCAAAGTTGTTGCGGCATCATTTCACCAAGACCTTTAAATCTTTGGATTGTTAAGCCTTTTTGACCTCTGTCATCAACGATTTTTTGAAGCTGTTCGAAAGATTTGATTTCGGTTTCGCCACTTTCTGTTTCAAGAATAAGTGTGTCTTCTTCTTCAATCAAGAAATCACGGATTAGCGGATAAGAATTCTTCAATCTCTTGAATTCATTACTCTTGATGATGTTAGAAGTGATGAATTCGTGTTCATTTTCAAATAAATCAAGTTGAATTGAGTACTTCGCATTTTCCGGATTGTATTTTAAAGAAACTGCGTAATTCTTAGCTTCTGCAACATTGTAGTTTTCTGCGTGGTCTTTTAGGTAATGAGAAAGGTATTCAATAACCTTGTTCATTTTTTCTTGATCAGAAAAATCTTCCGGTTGGACTTCCGAACGAATAAGTCCTCTTAGTACAACTGACGGAATAATGTTCAAAATAGGGTTGTTGTAAGACTTGTAGAATGTTGACATATTAGATAACAGTGTCAATAATTCATCTCCGGTCTTAACCTTTGATTTTGTTTTGTCTGACAAGCTTAAAGACTTGATACCACGTTCTTTCAACATTTTGTCTAATGCGTGCTCATCGTATAAGTATTCAGAAGTTTTACCTTGAGTAACTTTGAATAGCGGTGGTTGAGCGATATATACATAACCATTTTCAATAAGCGGTTTTGCATAACGGAAGAAGAATGTTAAAAGTAGTGTTCTAATGTGCGCACCGTCAACATCAGCATCGGTCATGATGATAATTTTGTGATAACGCAATTTTTCTAAGTTGAATTCTTCTTCATTTTTACTAATTGTAATACCGAATGCTTGAACCATTGATTGAATTTCGTTGTTAGCATAGATTTTATCAAGTCTTGCTTTTTCAACGTTAAGAATTTTACCTCTTAGTGGCAAAATTGCTTGGAACATTCTGTTTCTGCCTTGTTTAGCAGAACCACCGGCTGAATCACCCTCAACAATGTAAATTTCGCATTTTTCAGGTTCTCTGTTTGAACAATCGGCAAGCTTTCCTGGGAGCGTTGAATTTTCCAAAACAGATTTTCTTCTAGTCAATTCTCTTGCCTTACGTGCAGCTTCACGAGCTCTTTGAGCTTGAAGTGTTTTTTCAATGATTGTTCTGGCAAGTTTCGGATTAAATTCTAACCATTCCTGTAATTTTTCTTTAACAACATCTTGAACAGCCGGCATAACTTCTGAGTTACCCAACTTTTCTTTTGTCTGTCCTTCAAATTCTGGATTTTCGATTTTTACGGAAACAATTGCTGTTAAACCTTCTCTAACATCATCACCCGAAAGATTTTGTTCTGAATCTTTAAGGATTTTGTTAGTTCTTGCGTAATCATTCAACACACGAGTGATTGCGTTACGGAAACCTGTTAAGTGAGTACCACCTTGGTGAGTGTTGATGTTGTTGGCAAACGATAAGATAGATTCATTATAAGAATCAGTATATTGCATTGCAACTTCAACCTTGATTTTGTCGACGATTTTTTCCATGTAAATAGGTTCGTCAAACATTACGGTTCTGTTGTGGTTAAGGAATGCTACGTAACTTCCAATACCGCCTTCATAGTGGTAAGTTTCGTCTTTTCCTGTGTCTTTTTCATCGTGAAGAATAATTTTAAGCCCTTTGTTTAAGAAAGCCATTTCTCTGAAACGAGTAGCGATAACGTCTACGTCGATTTCAGTTGTTTCTGTAAAGATTTCTGGGTCAAGCCAAAAAGTTGATTTAGTACCTGTTTTTGTTGTAGGAACAGTTTTTTCAACAGGCCCTGTAGGTTCTCCTCTAAGGTATTGTTGACGCCATACAAAACCGTCACGAGAAACTTCTACAACCATTTTTTCAGAAAGCGCGTTAACTACAGATGCACCAACGCCGTGAAGTCCGCCTGATACTTTGTAACCGCCATCACCGAATTTACCACCTGCGTGAAGTACTGTATGTACAATTTCAAGAGCGGATTTTCCTGTTTCCGGTTTTATATCAACTGGGATACCACGACCATTATCTTCTACGGTAACGCTGTTGTCTTTGTGGACAGTTACGTGAATTTCTGTACAATAACCTGCAAGAGATTCGTCGATTGAGTTATCAACGATTTCATAAATACAGTGGTGCAAACCTCTTTGTGAAGTTGAACCGATATACATGCCGGGACGCATTCTAACAGCTTCCAAACCCTCTAATACACGTATATTACTAGCGTCATACCCTTGTGCCATTTATCCCCCTCAATAAATAAAAATCTTTTTCTATAGATTAATTATACCACAAACATTTAAAATGGCACAAATATTAAGGATAAGTCGTTAAGTCATTAAGTCTTTAGGTCGTTAAGTTCATTGTAAAATTGAGTAATCATAATTCGGTACGTTTTGTTGAAGTAATATTGCATATTTGTTATAATTAATATAACAAAGGAGTTTTTAAAAAGTAGGGTGCGCCAATATGCGCACCCAAAATTATTTATCCAATAACCGGAGCTACAAATGTTCTTGTTGCAAGATCTTTATCTAGCATCAACAAAGCTTTTTTGTCTTCACCGATTAATCTTAGTGTAGCCAAAACTCCGCCAACATTAGCTTCTTCTTCAACCTGTTCTTTTATATACCAATCAAGAAGGTGCATTGCTGCTCTATCACGAACTTCTTCCGCTACATCAGCTAATGCGTTGATTTTTGAAGTTACAAATTCTTCGTGACGCAAAACATGTTCAAATACTTCTAATGGAGTTGTACCTTCAACAACAGGTTTATCAATTGCACGAAGTTCAACTTTACCGCCTCTGTCATTAAGGTAATTAATCATGCCAACTGCGTGTGCTCTTTCTTCTTGAATCTGAACATCAAACCAGTTTACAAAACCTTGAAGATTAAGTTCTTGAAAATAAATTTTCATTGCGTGGTAAAGATACTCAGAATAAAGCTCTTTGTTAATTTGATCATTAAATGCTTCTTGTAATTTTTCGTTAATCATATATTTAGCCCTCCAACTGTTTTAATTATAGCATAATTTTGATAAAATATGAGCATGACTAAAATCTTTCTAGCAATATGTTTTTTACTATTTATTTGGGCATTTTTTATTGAGCCAAATTTAATTGTTATAAGGCAATATGGGGTTAAATCTTTAGATGGTAAGAAAATAGTTTTTGCCAGTGATTTTCATGTTTCAAAACATGATAAAAAAAGACTGGAAAGAATTGTTGATATAATCAATAAGCAGAATCCGGATTTAGTATTGTTTGGTGGCGATTATGTAAAGGGACATAATGGCGAAAATACTATGCCAATTGATGAACAGGTAAAGATTTTTAAACAAATAAAAGCTCCGACAGTCAGTATTGTGGGTAATCATGATGGCTGGTACAACAAAGAAAAAATCATAAGAACACTTAAAAATAATGGCATAACTGTTCTTGTTAATGAAAATGTAAGAATAGGTGATATTACAATTGCCGGAGTTGACGATTTACAAACAGGCTCGCCTGATTCTAAAAAAGCATTGCGAGGATGTGCAGGTAAAACTATTCTTATGACTCATAATCCGGATGTTTATTCAGACCTCGATGAAAAAGTTGATTTAATACTTGCCGGTCATGTTCATGGTGGTCAAGTCAGGATGCCCTTTGTAGGAGCATTAATTGCACCATCAAAATTTGGGACAAAATTTGCACAAAAACATGTTTTTAAGGAAACACAAAACACAATGATAGTTTCACGCGGACTTGGGACAAGTATTCTTTCTCTACGTTTTTGCTGTTTTCCGGAAATTATTGTGATTAATTAATATATATTAGCAATCTGTTTCGATTACTTTCCATAGCCGGTTAAATCTTTAACCACTTCGCCTGCAATAATCAAACCAACAACAGAAGGTACAAAAGCATTACTACCTGGGATTTGTCTTCTTGCTGTACATTTTCTTACAGTTCCGGGAGGACAAACGCAATGCTTTTTACAGCTAATTTCGATATCATCATTTGGTTTAATCGGAACTTCTTTTGAATACACTACTTTCAGCTTTCTGATTTTTCTTTTCTTAAGTTCCTGTCGCATAACTTTTGCAAGCGGGCATACTGATGTTTTAAAGATATCTGTAACTTCAAACATAGCTGCATTCATCTTGTTGCCTGCGCCCATAGAAGAAATCACAGGAACCTTAGCTTCTTTCGCTTTTTCTACAATTTTAAGTTTTCCAATAACTGTATCAATTGCATCAACTACATAATCATATTGGCTGAAATCAAATTCATCAGCAGTTTCCGGAGTGTAAAATGTTTTATAAGTGTTAACAATTGCGTTAGGATTGATGTCTAAAATTCTATCTTTAGCAACATCAACTTTATATTTGCCAACCGTGCTTCTTAAAGCGTAAATTTGTCTGTTGATATTTGTGATACAAATTTTGTCATCATCAATCAGGTCAAAAGTTCCGACACCGCTTCTTGCGAGAGCTTCTACTGTATAACCGCCGACTCCGCCAATTCCAAAAATTGCAACACGAGAAGACGCAAGCTTTTCTATGCCGTCTTTTCCTAATAAAAGTTCGGTTCTTGAAAATTGATTAAGCATGTTTCCTCGTAATTATTTGATTATGCCAAAACCTAATAAAAATACGCAAACAATAAAAACTGCCGCAACGATACCGGTTAATTTGTTCAAACCCTTTTCTGCGCTTTTTTGTGAAGAAAATACTTGAGCAGCATTACCTATCCCTGCGATACCATCGCCTTTAGGTGAGTGCATAAGAATTAATACGATTAGTAATAATGCTGAAAGAACTAAAATTGTCCAAAAAAATGTTAACATTTATTCTCCTTTTGGTAATTAGATTATTTTTTGATTTGTGTTTTGTTTTATCCCTTGACCGCTTTTTTGATAAAGTGAGCTCTTTTTGAGTTCAATTTGATATTATCAAAAGTATACAATCTCGCTGGTCGTTTTGATGATGATTTTGAGAACTCGTTCAATTCTCTTAAACCATCGGTCGTAATAACTTTTTTTCTGAAATTGCGCTTATCCAATTTCTTTTCCATAATCATCTCATAAGCTTTTTGCATTTCAGTAAGTGTGAATTTTTCATTAAGAAGTTGGTATGCAACCGGACACATTTCCAAACGTTCACGTGTACGTTTTAGAGAGTATTCAATAATTTCTTTATGGTCGAACGCTAGAGGTGGCAAGTCAGAAACCTTATGCCAAGCAAGTTCTGCAGTCGTAACAACATTGAAATCTTCTGCTCTTATTAGTGCAAAATATGCACAGGTTATAACTCTGGAAACAGGGTGTCTTAGAGGATCGCCGAAGGTATAAAGCTGTTCAAGGTAAATATTATCAACATTAGTTTTTTCTTTCAAAACTCGCATCGCTGCTTCATCAAGGTTCTCAGACATTCTGACATATCCCCCGGGAATCGCCCATTTATCTTTGAATGGCTCATTGTTTCTCTTAACAAGCAAAACTTGCAATGCGTTATCTTTAATTGTTAAAATTACAATATCGACAGTTATTTCGTGAGTTTTAATTTCGTTAAACATTTTTACCTCTAGTGCTTATAACCTTAAAACTATTGTATAATAAAGAACAAAAAAATGTAACAACCTAATAGTTGAATAAGTGTAATTTGTTACATATACTACCTATTAAGATAACTTACAAGAATGTTTTATTATTACATACTTATTGTTAAGGCTGTTACATACGTAAACAATACTATCTGCTTTCAGAAGTTAGTAGTTGTAATTATAAGTAGGACGCATACCCTCCCTTTATGGGGGGAGGTACAGACTTTCCTAAAACTTAATTCTCGCCCGCAACATCCATTGAGCGGGAGAGATGTCACGCTAGTGACAGAGAGGGAACAATTTCAAGTTGAGCTATGCGAAACTTAGAAATTCGGGTGGGGGCTAATTAAAAATTAACTTTTCGATTGGTATTTACCAATTGCTACTTTTCACTTAACAGTTTGCCGTTATTGTTAGCAGGTCAGGCATTGCCTGACAAATGACTGTTGTAAAATTGGCATAAAAAATAGGAGCGAAATTTTTTCGCTCCTATCTCATATCTTTGTAATTATTCAGCTTTAAACTCTTTACCCTGTCTTTTATAGAAATCTTCTATAAATCCGGTATTGAATTTACCGCTCATAAATACTTCATCCTCAACAATTTGTTGGTGGAATGGAATTGTTGTCTTAATACCTGTTACAACATATTCTTTCAAAGCTTGATACATTCTGCGTCTTGCTTCGTTTCTGTTTTCCCCCCAACATATTAATTTACCAATCATTGAATCGTAATAAGGTGGGATTGAATACCCTGGGTACACATGAGAATCTACTCTTATGCCAAATCCACCCGGAGCAAAGTATCCGTCAATTTTCCCTGGGCAAGGCATAAAGTCGTGTTCTGGGTCTTCTGCATTGATACGACATTCAATCGCATGACCTCTCAAAAGCACGTCATCCTGTGTATAACCTAACTTCTTGCCGGAAGCTACAAGAATTTGTTCTCTTACGATATCAATCTGTGAAATCATTTCTGTAACACAATGCTCAACTTGAACACGAGTGTTCATTTCCATAAAGTACCATTTGCCGTCGTGATCAAGCAAGAATTCGCAAGTACCTGCTCCTTCATAACCAATAGCCTTAGCCGCACGAACAGCTGCAGCCCCCATTTCTTTTCTGGTTGCTTCATCAATAGCAGGTGATGGAGCTTCTTCCAAAAGTTTTTGGTGTCTTCTTTGGATAGAACAATCTCTTTCACCTAAGTGAATAACGTTACCAAATGAGTCGCCCAAAATTTGAACTTCAATGTGCCTAGGGTTTTCTAAGAATTTTTCTGCATAAATTCCCGGATTACCGAAGAATTTTTCTGCTTCCATTTGGCAAAGGTTCATGTTTGTTTCAAGTTCGTCATCGCTTCTGACGATTCTCATACCTTTACCACCGCCACCGGCAGTAGCTTTCAAGATGATTGGATAACCGGCTTTGTGAACAAATTCTCTAGCTTGTTCCAAAGATTCCAAAAGCCCTGTTCCTGGCGTTACAGGAACATTATTTTCAATCATTGTTTTACGAGCAGTAGCCTTGTCACCCATTTTTCTCATTGAATCTGCAGATGGGCCGATAAACTTTATACCGTGTTCAGAGCATATATCAACGAAATCAGCTCTTTCAGACATAAAACCATATCCAGGGTGAATAGCGTCGCAGCCTGTCATTAGAGCGGTTGAAATTATTGCAGGAATGCTCAAATAACTTTGAGAACTTGGAGCTGGCCCAATACAATAAGCATCAGTTGCAAGTCTTACATGAAGTGACTTTGCATCTGCTTGTGAATACACAGCAACTGTAGGAATCCCCAATTCTCTACACGCTCTTATAACTCTAACGGCAATTTCGCCTCTATTTGCGATTAAAACTCGTTTAAACATAACCCTTTTTCCCTTGTAGTGAAGAGTGAATTGTGATTAGCATAAAACCACCACTCACTACTCACCATTCACTATCAACTAACTATTCCACATACATCAAAACTTGACCAAATTCAATTGGGTCACCGTTTTTAACACAGATTTGTGTAACTTTACCGGCTTGTTCTGCTTTGATTTCGTTCATTAATTTCATTGCTTCAATAATACAAACAACATCACCAACATTAACTGTAGAACCAACTTCTACAAATGGAGCTGCTTCCGGAGAAGATGCTGCGTAGAAAGTACCTACCATTGGTGAAGTAATAGCTTTGCCTTTGGCTTCCGGTTCTTTAGTTGTAGCTTGTGAAGCAGAAGCTTGTGGAGCTGCTTGAACAGGAGCTGGTGCCGCAGCAACTGCAGGAGCAGAAGCTACCATATTAACTTCCGGCAAATCCTTTCTGATAGTGATTGCTTGCTCACCATCTTCCAAAGATATTTCCGTTAAATCATTGTCAGCAATGATTTTTGCTAATTTTTCTATATAATCTGATTCAAATTTCATTTGTGTATTTCTCCTTAAAAAGTTTAGGAGTTTAGAAGTTGAGTAGTTTAGAAGGAATTTTAAACATTGATTTTATAAACAATCTAAAATTTCTTCTAAGCTTCTAAACTTAGTTCTTCTAAACTCTATCAAGATATTCATTGCTTCTTGTATCAACTCTGATTATGTCACCATTTGATACGAAGAAAGGAACGTTAACAACTGCGCCTGTTTCAAGTGTAGCTGGTTTTGTACCACCTTGAGCAGTGTTTCCTTTTTCAGCAGGTGGAGTATCAACAACTTCCAACTCAACGTGAGCAGGAATATCAACACCTATGATTCTTGTATCATGCTTAAGAACTTGAACAATCATGTTTTCTTTAAGATATTTCTTGCCATCGCCAACTTGATCTTCTGTTAATTGAAGTTGTTCGTATGTTTCGTTATCCATCATAACGTAATCTTTGCCATCTTTGTATAAGTATTGCATTTCTCTACGGTCAAGTGTAGCCTTAGCAACTTTTTCACCGGCTCTGAATGTTTTTTCAACTACGTTACCTGTTTCAACGTTTTTAAGTTTTGTTCTAACGAAAGCTGCGCCTTTACCAGGTTTTACGTGCAAGAATTCAACAACGTTCCATAGACCGTTATCTAGTTCTAGTGTTAAGCCATTCTTTAAATCGTTTACTGAAATCATAGGGACTCCTTAATTATACTATTCTATTATCTTTTTTCCTAAAGGATAACATAAACCATAATGTGGCGCAAGGTAGGGTTATTATCAATTAAATTATTTATTTAATTAATAGCCGTAATATGGTATAATAGTAAACGTTTTGAACATTAATAAAGAAATAAGGGGGACTAAACCGTTAAAGCTCCTACCACTAGCACAACAGTAATTTGGTGGAATTAAGCTAGGAAGGAGGATGCGACTATGAACATTAAATTGCTAATAAAAATAGTAGCAGTACTATTGCTACTATTTTTAAGTTCTTTATATGCTTTATAGAGAACGGTGGACTGAGTACAATCTCGAACCTTGTACTCAGGTTCCCTATATTTCTATTATTTACTATTTTTTAACTTTTGTCAATTGTTTGTCTAAGTTGTGTAAGAGCAAAATAGGGTTACTTTTTTGTAAATTTTTATACAAATATTACGAACATAATTTTTCGCCCAATAAATATCCGCCAATACCACCAATTAAACCACCGACAACAGTACCAACCGGTCCGGCAAAACTTCCTACTGCAGCACCGACTTTCGCTCCAGCCCAACCACCGGCAAGTCCGCCACCTGTTTTTATGGCTTGTTTTACAGCTGCTTTTTCACCGCCTTTATTATATGCGCTTTTTACTTCATACATTCCATATATAGCAGCAATTGGACCAGCAAATCTTCCTGCACCTTTAATCAATTTTGGTGCTACTTTTGTGTTTGCTACAAATCTAGTGTAACGTCCTCCAACTTTTGCTTTTTGCAAAGTCTTTTTACCACTTTTTTGAATTGCATCTTTACCAAATGCATAGTGCAACTCTGCGGATTTTGCAGCATGTTTGGCTTTTTGTGTTAATTTTTTAGCGCCATTTTTTACATTATCTGCTATATTTTTTGACTTATTTTGAATTGCATCTTTACCAAATGCATAGTGCAATTCTGCAGATTTTGTAGCATGTTTAGCTTTTTGTGCCAGAAAGTTTCTTACAGATTGTGCGTTCTGCCTTGCATTTGCTTTCATGTTATTTGTTTTTGTTTTAATTTTCGGTGCGTATTTTTTTGCATCATCATAAATCATAGAACCTAAATAGCAACTTCCAAACCCAATAGCTGCTCCTTTTGCAACATCGTATGAATTATTTTTTTCTTGCTTTTCAAAACTATCCAAACCGATTGTTGATTCTTCTTGTCTTTGAATAACTGGTGCGGTTGTTCTACCTAAACTTAATTCTTGACCAATTTCAATTCTGTTGACATCTTTAATGCCATTTTGTTTTGCTAATTCTGAAACTGTTGTACCATGTGCTTTTGCGATTTTTGATAAAGTATCGCCTGCTTGAACGGTGTAATTTGACATTTTAAAACTCCTATTTATACTCGTGTGCTCTTTGTATAAATATAAAGTATTTTAAAATTGAAAAATTGCGCATTTCATGCAAACATATTTCATTAATATGGCATAATATGCACCATTGCTACATTTTATCAATTAACATTTCTTAATAATTTAAAATTATTCATTTGCTAAAGCTTTTACAACTTTATAAATGCTTTCAATTTTTTCTCTATCATCTTTTACTTTGTTCAAATATGAATAAATGTCATTAAGCAAATCTTCTGTTGGTCTTAAATGGCTTGAAATAAAAAAATCTTCAAACGAAATATTAGAATGATTAAGAATATTCTCAATTGTTTGTGCAGAAACAAAGCTTTCACCAATTTCAATACCGGCAAGTGTACGAGTTGCAATATTTAACTTTTCAGCAAACTGTTCTTGCGTAAGCCCTTCTTTTTGTCTTAGTCTTTTAATTTTTAATCCGAGTTCCTTTTTTACATCCATAATATAATTTTATGGAATGTTTATAAAAATAAAAATGACTCAATATAGCATAAATATATGTTATATTGCATAATAATTACAAACAGAAAAATATAACATGCAGTTTAATTGCAAAACTTTTGTTAATTGCTTACGCTTTTTAGTTTTTAACTTTTTCTTGATTTTTTTAATTTCTTGGTTAAAATAATAAAACAACCCGAAATTGGGGTGAGGATTTTACATTACCCGAAAGGAAATAGCAATGATAAGCAGCGTATCACCTGTGCTGTTGAAATTTGTCGGCAAACAACGACAAACCAACCCATTAAAAGGTGCAATCAAATATAAATTTAATGCAAGAGTTCAAGAATCTCATGTCAATTTATTGAACTTTACAAAAGATAGCACATTCTCCTATTTGAAGAAATAACACGATTTTAGACAAATTTGCTTAATATAACTTTACAATCTGTTTAAAAAAAGCAATTTTTCATGTTCTCCAGACTTTATATATATACCTAGGATATCAAAAGTCATTACATTTTAATAAAGGAGATACAATTTATGGCAAGAGTACTAATTTCAATGCCCGAAGAATTTTTAGACAGAATCGATCAAGTAGCAGAAGGTGAAAATCGAACTCGTTCTGAATTGATTAGAGAAGCATTGAGAAGTTATATGTATAAAAGTCGAGTAAAAGCTAACACTATGGCTGGCAAAAATGCAGCTATTCTAGAAGCTTTGCTGGATTAGCATAACATATAGTATGAAAAAAGATTGAAATCTCGTTAGGTGGTTTGCAAGTTTAAAATTATACTTGCAATACTAAACAGAGAAGCGGAAAAAGGAAAAGGATTTTAGGTTTAAACAGCGCTGCATTTTTTGCAGCGTTTTTTTATTATAATAATTTTATGCAAATATATTCTGACAAATGTTTTGAAAAACCGATTGAAATAATTTCAGCTGAAGGTGATTTAAAATCAGCTTTTGAAAGAATTGAAGAACTCAGAAAAAAATATTATCTTCTCGGATATATTACATATGATTTTAAAAAATTATATTTTGAAGTTTATGATAAGTATAAAAAATATATTCCAAATTCTCCCAAACAGCTTGGAACAATCATTAAGCCAATGATTTCTAAGGAACAATACGTTTGCGCAATCAATAAAATTAAAGAATATATTGCCGATGGTGTGGCGTATGAAGTTAATTATACATACCCATCAGAAGTTTTGACGAACTTAAACGGGCGGGAGTTATTTGAGGCTATTTTAAATAAACAGAGAACTCCATATAATACATTTTTAGAAACAGATGATTTAACTCTGCTTTCTTTTTCTCCGGAATTATTTTTTAGACTAGATGGAAATAAAATTTTAACAAAACCGATGAAAGGCACTGTTCCTTGTCTTAATGACGGCAAAGACGAAGAAAGACGGGATTTCCTTTTTAACGACGAAAAAAATCGTGCTGAAAATATTATGATTGTTGATTTGTTGCGTAATGATTTAGGAAGAATTTCTAAAACCGGTACGGTGCAAGTCGATAAGCTTTTTGAAATTGAAAAGCACCCGACTGTTTTTCAGATGACATCAGAAATTTCCGGAGAATTGGAAAAGGATATTACTCTTTACGATATTTTTAGAGCTATTTTCCCTTGTGGTTCAATTACCGGAGCGCCTAAAATTTCTACAATGCGTGTAATTGAAGAATTAGAGCCTTTTGAGCGTAATATTTATTGCGGAGCAATAGGGTTCTTGTCACCTGATATTGCAGAATTTTCAGTGCCGATTAGAATTCTGTATGGCAAAAACAATAAATATACTTACCATGCAGGTGGAGCAATCGTTTGGGACTCTACTGCAGAAGACGAGTGGGACGAAACACTGGTTAAAACAAAATTCTTGCAAACAGATTTTCAGTTGATAGAAACAGCTGTTGATGATTGGCAAAGGCACGTTAAAAGGATGAAAAAATCCGCGTTTGAATTAGGTTTTAAGTGGAACAAGGATATTGAAAAAATTGAAATCAAAGGTCTGACACGTGTTTTGTTGAATAAAGACGGAAAATTCGAAGTAGAGTATAAAAATAAAAACCGGATTGCCACGAAAATCAAAGATTTTCTCGCAATGACGTGTTGTCGGATTTGTAATTTAAAAAATGAAAAGCCAAAAATTAAAATTGGGCGAAAAATTTCTTCTGCCAATCCCTTTCTTTATCACAAAACGACAATAAGAGAGGCAAAGCCGAAGGATTACTTTGATATTATAGGAATAAATGAGCGTGGCGAGATTACAGAAGGAACTTATACTAATATTGCTGTTGAAAAAGACGGAAAACTTTATACTCCGCCAATTTCCTGCGGACTTCTCGGCGGAACTTATAGAGAAAAATTGATAGAAACAGGTATGATGGAAGAAGAAATTCTTTATCCTGACGATTTAGAGCAGGCAAAAAAAATATTTTGTTTTAATTCCGTTCGCAAACTTGTTGAGGTGGAATTATGCTCATAATCGATAATTACGACTCTTTTACATATAATATTGTTCAATACATAAAGATTTTGGGGATTAATCCGATTGTAATAAAAAACGATGAAATGGATTTGGAGAAAATTAAAAGGCTTGATTTTTCGCGCATAATTCTTTCTCCGGGTTGGGGTAATCCTGATAATTCCGGAGTTACAATGGAGGTTATTGATTTTTATAAGGATAAATGCCCAATTTTAGGTGTGTGTCTTGGTATGCAATGTATTGCCAAATATTTTGGCGGAGAAATTGTGAAAGCGCCGGAACCGTACCATGGTAAAAATTCTGAAATATTTTTCGATGAAGATTTTGGGCTGTTTAAGGGATTTAAACAAGGATTTAGTGCAACGAGGTATCATTCACTGATGGTTAAGAAGATTAGCCCCCACCCCAACCCTCCCCCTATCAAGGGAGGGAGTGCGCTATATTCAACGTATCAATTACAAAATAATAAGTTTATTCAAATTACCGCATGGACAAAAGATAACATCCCAATGGCTTTGAAGATAAAAAATAAGCCGATTTATGGCGTACAATTCCATCCGGAAGCGATTTTGACTGAATATGGGCTTGATATATTTAGGAATTTTTTGGAGGCTTGACAAAAAATAAAAATAGCACGACTATATACCTATACCCTGTGGGGGTGTCAAGAAATCTAAAATAAGGAGAATTATATGAAAAAATTATTGACAGGATTAATGCTATTAGGTGCTTTTATGTTTTTGTCTACAGAAGCTTTTGCACAATGTGATTGTGGATGTAACTGCAAACCAAAATGCGAATGTTCTCAAAATTGTGAGTGCGGATGTCAAGAGAATAAGGTTTGTGAAACAGATTGTGATTGTGGCTGCCAAAAAGGTGAACCTTGCAAATGTGAACAAAAATGTGATTGTTCCCAAAATTGCGGTTGTAAAAATGCGAAGAAATCATTTTTCTCAAGAAAATCAAAATGCGGATGTAAGGAATAATTATTATGCATGCTGATAAAACAAAGGTGATAAGACTTTTAAGAACGGCACAAGGTCAAATTGACGGCTTAATCAAAATGATAGAGGAAGACCGCTATTGTATTGATATTAGCACTCAGCTTCTTGCCAGTCAGTCAATTTTAAAAAAAGTCAATTTCGAGATTTTAAAAGGACATTTTGAACACTGTATAAAAGAATCGTTCAAGAGTGAAAACGAAATTGAGCAGGATAAGAAAATTGAAGAACTTGTGAAAATTCTTTATAAATTGTTGAAATAATATTGAAGATCGGGCAATTGAAAATTGCCCGACCTTATTATAAAAAATACACTATCCTATTATTTACCGAAATATCTAGCTAACAAGCCATCAAATCCACGACCGTGACGAGCTTCGTCCTTAGCCATTTCGTGAACTGTATCGTGAACAGCATCTAAGCCTAATTCTTTAGCACGTTTAGCAATCTTCATTTTGCCGTCACAAGCGCCGAATTCAGCTTCTGCACGCAATTCAAGGTTTTTCTTTGTAGAAGAAGTAACAACTTCACCAAGAAGTTCTGCAAATCTTGAAGCGTGATCAGCTTCTTCGAAAGCGTATCTTTTAAACGCTTCTGCAACTTCCGGATAGCCTTCTCTATCAGCTTGTCTTGCCATTGCAAGGTACATACCAACTTCTGTGCATTCTCCCATAAAGTTTGCTCTCAAACCTTCAAGAATTTCTGGGTCTACGTCTTTTGCAACACCGATTCTGTGTTCATCAGCGTAATTTTTATTATCATCAGCCATCAATACAAAAGCTTCTTTTGCAGCTCCGCAAACCGGACATTTTTCAGGTGCTTCGCCTTCTGCAGTATAACCACAAATTGAACATACGTATTTTGCCATAATTTATTCCTTTCTAACATTGTTTTCAATGTTTCTTCTCTTTACAAAACTGATTATAACATGTTGAGATATCCATTTCAATGGGAATTACAACAAAAAATAGGCTAACTTTTGTATAATATTTTTCTTGACTAACAAACTTATTAGCTCTAAAGTGAGGGTATAAAGTAAAATTTAATTAAATCAGGAGGTAAATATGTATCAGGTTTATATCGACAAACCATCTTATTTTGAGGCTGAAATGGCTGCAGAATTTAAAGATTTGGAAAGCGCAGAAGCATTTGCAGAAAAAGAAAAAGCAGCGGATAGCGAAGCTACTTACGAAATTAAGGAAACAAACGGCTGTGTTAACAGTTATGGCGAATTAATTGCAACGGTTGTTAAAAAAGGTTAGGAAAAATAAGTAAAAAAATAAAAAAAGATGCAGATTAACCAATCTGCATCTTTTTAAATGATTTTATTTTTAATTCCTAGAAATTATATTCAGGAATTTCAAATTTCTCATTATTTGCATCTTTTTCTACAAATTCTAAATAATGAGTTAAAGCTACTTCTTTAGAATTTTCATAGAATTCGTCAGAAATAAGTTCTTTATGTAATTCAGTTCTGTCACCGGAGTAGTTGCCTAAAACTCTTGAGAATTTTTCAATCATTTCCAAGTTTTCACCGCCTGCATAAGCTTTTGTTTTGGCGTCTGTTCCTGAAGGACGAATTTCTACATATTTATCGGTAAATTGTAAATAAGTTCCATCACCTACGAACTTAACTGATTTTAGGTTGTCAAAATTCAGTTCTGCAAAAGCACCATTTAGAACTTTTTTAACAGCTTCTAAATCAGCTTTACCTTCTCTGATTGCAATAGCAAGTGACAAGTAAAATAAATCGTTCTTAGTTCTTTGTTTTTCACCTTCAACCTTTGCTTGCTTTAGTTTTTCAATATCAGGTTCTGATTCGTTGTAATAAGAAATATCTTCTCTTACGTCAAATTTAGCGATGATATTGTTTTCGTCAAAGATTTCAATTAAGTATTCAGAAAGAGTTTTATTATCTTCTTCCAATTTTGCTGCTAAAGATGCTGCAACAATTATTGCTTCAGTAGCACTCTTTTCACGCATTGCGATAGCTTTTCTGCCTGCAAGAGATTCAATTAAATCTTCTGAACCCATAATCATACCGCCTGATTCTTCGCCACCGAAGATTAATCTAGGCTGAACGCCCAAATTAATTGAGTTACCGAATACATCATCAACAACAACTTCCTTGTCAGGATTGTTTTTGATTTGCAATTCAACTTTCTTCATAATATTAGCAATTTCTTTGAATCCAACAGGAACGTTAACCACTTTAATGCCGTGTGATTTTGCCCATTCATCCCAAGATAGAGCAGAAGCCGTTGTCTTAATCATAAATCTAGGGTGATTTTTGAACTTGTTATGTGCTTTGAGTTGTTTAACTCTGTAGTTCATAAGCATTAAGAATGCTTGGTTTGCGCTGTATACGGTCAATACTCTTTCATCATCAAGCTTAATGTAAGAAATGCCGTAATCATCAAGAGCAGGAGTGTTTCCGGCTGCTTCGATTTGGCAAACTGTCAATCTGTCGTGGTCTGGGTCTGTAATCAAAACGATTGTACCAAGAGGATATTCTGCCAAAACTTTGTCATAATGCAAAGATTCTATTACAGGGAAAAATCTTTCACCATTTGGACGTTTTGCAAGTACAGTTGCATCTACTGAATAATCGTAGAAAACTTTGTTTCCTTTAGGGTCAGTATCGTATTTACCGATTGAGTGGAAAAACGGATCTTCTTCTGTATTGTTCCAAACAAATTTGTCTTGAATGCCAAGTTTTTCTAACACTCTGCTAAGAGTTCTGTATGCACATCCGCCAACACTTTCGATAAACAATTTAGATTTCATCTTTTTGATGCCGTCAAGATTTTGTGCAACACCGGATTTTAAGTAATCAACGTATAAATCAACACCGTCATTAAGTGTTGCCATAATGCTATCATCAATCAACGCATCATTTTTAGGTGCAATTTTAATTTCATAAGAGCCATCTTTTTCAACTTTATCAAAAATTTCTTGAATTTTATTAACAAATTCCAAAGATTCTTCCGGTAGATATTGACTGCCTTGTGAATTCAAGTCTTTTGTTGCAGTTTTTACAGAAATACCGTGGCTTGATGTGATATATTCACCGCCAACAAGGTCAAGTTTGAATGCTAAGAATGAAGCTAACCATATAGGAATAGTGCGTCTTTCTTTTGGTGTCAGAGTTTTAATTCCCTGTGCTGCCTGAATTCTTGCGATTGCATCAAGGTACAATGCAGAATTGTAGCGAACTTCGCTTCCTACAAGCTTAATGATTTGCTTGTCTGCATATTTTTCATTTGCAACAAGTGCTTTTGCTAAAGTTGCGAGCACAATACCTACAAGGTTGATAGGAAATCTTGTATCTTGAGGGAACAAAATGTTTTGTGGACCTCTGATTCCGGCTGTAGAAACTTTTGCTTCCTTAGAATAATTTGCAAACCAATCCTTTAAATTTAATCCTTCCGGATTTGATTCTGAATGCGGATATAAGTGCTCTTTTTTTAGAGTAAAAGTAAATCCGTTTTCGTTATCAAAATTCATCAAATCTAAGTTTTTTATATAATCAGGAGTTTTGTCAAAAACATTTTTGAACAATTCTCCTTCCAATTCACAACTTGGTTTTAGTTTATACATAATAAATCTCTCCTTTTGTTTTTTTGTAGAGATATTATAGCATAAAGGCGAAAGATATGTTTTGTTTAAAACTTTTGTCCGATTTTTTCTAAGAAAACAACATCGTCAAAATCTTTACGTTTCTTGTTAGGTTCAGCTGGTGTTGCTTCATAGCCTAAAGTTATGATGGAAGATAAAATTTGACCTTCTTTTAAGCCTAATTTTTCTCTAACTTCTTCATATATATCAGGTTCAACTTGTGTAATTTCATTACCAAGAGCGCCAATTATGCAAGAGCTTATACCTAAACTTTCGGCCTCTAACATCATATAAGCAACCGGATAAATCACTTGTTCCATAGTTCTTACTAATAAACCGTTTTCTCCTTGTAAGGCAGGATTAAGAGCCGGATTTTTGATATGAGTAATCTTAGATTCTTCCCAAGCGTTTTCATCTGCAATACAAACAATAAGGGCTTTTGCGTTTTTAACGTGTGCTTGTCCGATTGAAAGTTTTGAAAGCAAATCTTTGTTTTCTTGCGACTTAATCAAGATAAATTTCCAAGATTGAACATTCATCCAGCTTGGAGCTAAATGGCCAGCTTCTAATATTTTTCTCAAATCTTCATCAGAAATTTCTTTTTCTGAATAAGTTCTAACACTTTTGCGAGATTTAATTAAGTCTAATAATTGCATATTTGTCCTTTCGTTAGATATTATCTTCAATATAGTGTTTTTTACGCTTCGCCCTTGAGGGGAGAAGCTGAGCGGAGCTCTGATGAGGGTGGATGCTATATACGTATGTGTGAGTTTGTCCGGAGTGTTTATCCAGAATAAGCTCCTTCCCTCTCTGTCACTAACGTGACATCTCTCCCGCTCAATGGATGTTGCGGGCGAGAATTAAGTTTTAAAACAATTTTCCATTTTCCACTTTCAACTTTCCACTTATAGCAGCCGACCCAATGTCTACGTGCGTAGCACTTACCCTTCTGCCAGAATAATTGTGAAATCACTTCCGACAGAGAATGTTTCTGTTGGGTCATAAATAAACTGCATGCCGTTAAGTTCCGGCATTTTCTTTTGCAACCAATTTAAGAAATCAACAGTAACTTCGTTTTTGTTTGCAACAAATCTTGTGTGAGAAAGGTGCGTAATCTTGAGCATATTTACTTCAAACCCGAGTTCATTAAGCTGTTCTTTCAAAGCTTGCGCTTCCGTTTCTTTTCTAGGTGAATACATAATTCCACCTTTAAATTTTGTGCCGTCAAGAACAGGTTTGTCACGATATATCATTCTGTTAATGACTTCCTGAGTTTTTTGCGGGTCAAGAATCCAATAACTAATGTATCCTTTTTGATTTGGCGCCCCCGGAAGAGTCGCAATCTCTATTTTGTTTTCATCAATACTTCTTGCAAAAGCTGCGTATTGAGAAAGCTCGTAGAAACTCATATCTGTTTTGATATACGTATTACAAATATTCAATACTTCCGGAATTTTTGTAATAATTTGTGGAGAGTGAAGTTTTTCAAACAAGCTTCTCATAAACCATTGTTGACGCTGAGTTCTACCGATATCACCAAGTCCATCTTTTCTGTATCTTAAATATCCGACAGCTTGATTGCCGTTAAGAACGGTGTTTCCCTTGTTTAAGTCAATATGTAAATGTCCGGCATAATCGTGGTAGTGCATTGGTTTTTCTACATAAATAGGAATACCGCCTAATGCATCAACTACTTTTTCTACTGCTTCATCGTGAACAATAATGTATTTGTCGATTTTTATACCGAATGTTTCTTTTAGCGTCTTTTTAACCAGATTAATTCCGCCTAAAGCGTGCGCTGCGTTAATCTTTTGCACACCTTTATTGTCAGGAAGATAAACCTTACTGTCACGTGGAATTGTTATTGCGTTAACCGAATGGGTTTTAGGGTCGATATTTACGACCATAATTGTATCGGAACGTGTCCCTGTCCAAATGTCAGCACTATCACCATTTGAATCGACACCGAGAAGTAGGATGTTTTGTCTTCTTGGTGAGAATGGTGTTTCAAAGTTTTTGCGTTCTTTTTTATAGAATTTGAAAAATCCGCCGGCATCATCAGCTTGTTCGCCACTGATTTTGTCTAAAAGATAGCTGTTTTCTACAACTGTAACGCATACGATTACTGCGCATAGAACAGCTAAAACAATTGTAAAAAGCAACTTTGAAAAATTTGATGTTTCTTTTTTCTCTTCGCGTATGTTTTTTAAAAAAGCTTTATATTCTTCTTGGTTATCATTATTATTAACTATTTTCATTTGTTTTCACTCTCTTTATAAAAAATTATATTTTAAGCATGTGTTAAAATCAATTATTGAAAATCGAATATTTTTAAAGTAATAATGGGGTATGAAAAAGAAGATTTTATTTATTAATTTTGGCGGTTTAGGAGATGAAATTTTATTTTTGCCAACAATCATCTCTATGAAAAAAGAATTTCCGGATTCTGAAATCACTTTGGCGCTAGAGCCTAGAAGTAAAGGTGTTTTGAGTTTGACGAATATTATTGATGATGTTTTGTTCGCGGATATAAAACAAAGCGTGGTCATTCCCTCTCCTCGGGGGAGGGCTAGGGTGGGGGCTAATCTTTTCCACAATAAATATATAGAATTATTTAACCTTTTGCGCCAAATATGGAGCAAAAAGTTTGATATCGTAATTTCTTCCGGCTCAAATAAATTTATTTCGATGTTTTTGTTTGCAACTTTTATAAAAACTCGTGTGGGATATAATTCCGGAAAATTGAGTGAAAAATTATTGACTCAAGCAGTTGCATTGAACAAAAAACAATATGCTGCAAAGATGTATCATGACTTGGTTAGAGGAATTACAAAGTATAATACAGAACTTCCAGAAATTAATATTGAGAGAAAGCCTGTCGAATCGAATACAGTATTGATTCATCCTGGGGTAAGTTTGATGAGTGTAAGCAAAGGGATGATAAAAACTATTCCGGCGGAAAAGTGGGCTGAAGTTGTAGAAAAACTTGCAGATAACGGTAAAAAAGTCATTCTTGTCGGTGGACCTGATGATAAAGAAGTTATTGAAACAATAGAAAAAATTGTTCCTTGCGAAAAATATACAAATATGTATGGTAAGACTAGAAATCTTAAGGAACTTGCCGAGATGATTTCCGGAGCGGAAATGTTTTTATGTTCAGATTCTGCACCATTGCATGTTGCTGTTGCACTTGGTGTAAAAACATTTGTAATTTTCGGTTCTACTGATGATAAAAAATTGATTCCGGATAACGGACTTGTTATTCCTATAAAGGCAAAAAATTGTAAATGTCTGCTGCAGCCTTGTTTGTGGGAAAGACGTCAAACAACTTGTGAAACATTAGATTGTTTGAATATTTCCGCAAATGAGATTGTGGATTTGATAATGGACAATTAAGATAAACAAATCTGATTTCTCTTATCGTCTACACAAAAAGAACCTGTGGTATAATTGGTTTATGAAAAAGTGCGTTTTGACATTTACAATTCTAATATTGTCAGGCTGGTATATTTTACCTGCTTTTGCCCATGAAGACGATGAGGAATTGTTCCACCCGATTGAGATTAAAAACGGAAGCTCTATCAATATGATTGATTGTGTTGCGACCGCTTTTAAAAATAGCCCTAAAGTCAAGCGACGTAAATATGAACTTGATATTGCAAAGAGTAATCTTGGAGTTGCAAGGTCTGCATATTTTCCTGTAATCAGTGCCGGTGTAGGATTTCATAATGAGAACAATTCCGACAATATCTATTACAACCGATACTATAGAGAACTTCCAAATGTTGGTGTATCAGTTAACAAAATGGTTTGGGATTTTGGCAGGACTACTGCTTATATTAAAATGGAAGAATTCTATAAACTTGGTGCTGAATATGAGTTTATGGATAGTTTGTGCTCAACTCTGTTTGATGTAAAAGTTAAGTATTATAATCTCTTAAAAGCTAAAGCAATGCTACAAGTTGCGCAAAACAATCTTGATATAAATAAAGATATTGTAAAAAATTCAAAAAGTGGAGCTGATTTGACTACTGCACAACTGAATTTAAGCGAAGCAGAAGTTAAGTTGATTGAGGCAAAAAATAACGTATATAATGCAAGAATTGATTTAAATAATGCAATGTATCTGGATTCTCAACCAAATTTTGATATCAATAATACTGCGACTTTTAATTTTAATAATGACTACAAAGATGATAATTCCAAACCAAAAGCGTATTCCAAGTATCATTTTACTTTCTCAAGAGAAGATGCACCTGAGCTTGCATGTGCAAACAGCCCTGATTTGATGGTCTTGACTTCTACGCGTGACGCTATGAAAGAGTCTTTAATATATATAAAAAAGACTTATTTCCCAACACTTAGCGCAAATGCAGGATACGGATTTAATAGTACTACATTAACAGATAATAACAGTTTCCAAGTGGGTGTAAATTTGAATTCCAATGTCAATTTGATGGAACTTAAACATTCTATAAAAGGTGCTGATGCACAAGTTAAACTTGCGGATAATGAAATAGTTTTGTTTAAAAAAGATTTGTATTATGAAGTTAAACGTGCATTCAATAACTTTGACAAAGCGGAAAACCAGATACCAACAGCACAGATGGAAGCTGAACAAGCGCTTAAGAATTTAAAGCTTGTAGAAGCCAAGTATAAAAGTGGTGAATTAAATTATGTAGCGCTGCAAGGCGCAAGAAAGGATTACATATCTGCCGTCAGCGGATATGTTGATAGAATTTATGATTATAATATTGCTTTAATCCAAATTGAGATGGCAATGCACTATCATATCGTAGACATTCACCACAAGACCGAACACGCGATGTGCTACCACTCAGAAGCTTTGATTAATCATTTGAACGAAGTGCTCGGATGTGATGAACACGAAGAGCGCAACTCTAAAAATAATAAAAAGTGGATTAAAAAAAGCAAAATTGATAATGAACAAAAAGAAAATCTTTAATTTTTGTAGTAATATAGGAGTGTAATATTACTAGCTCTTAGGGGGTATGATGTATACATTAGTCTATTCAATTAATAATGAAGAACATCCTTCAACTGTTTATATAAATCTTACAAATTCTTGTACAAATTCTTGCGTATTTTGCTTAAGAAATCAAAAGGACGATGTTTGTGGTGCCCAAATGTGGCATGATGATAATTACACATTGGAAGATATCATCGACCAATTTCAAAAATTTGCACCATCAGCAAGAGAAGTTGTTTTTTGCGGATATGGAGAGCCATTTTTGCGCCGTGAAATGATGAAAGAATTTTGTAAATATTTGAGAAAAAATTATCCGTATATCAAAATTCGTGTTAACACAAACGGACACGCTAATGCGATTTATAAAACCAATGTAGCAGAAGAATTTAAAGGTTTGATAGATTCTGTATCAGTTAGCCTTAATGCTGCTGACGAAACTATGTATGATGAGATTTGTAAGCCTAAAATCAAAAATGCTTATGAAGAAGTAAAAGGATTTATCAAATCGGCTGCGGATGCCGGCATGGACGTTATGGCTTCCGTTGTAACAGGGTTTGACAAAGTGCACCATGTTGACGTGGATAAATGCGAAAAGATTGCAAAAGAACTCGGTGCAAAATTTAGAGATAGAGAATTTATCGAAAATGGGTATTCGTAAGGAGCCGGCATGCAAGTTAACAATGTACAAAGTGTAAATTTTAATGCAAAACAGAGATTTTTGAGTCCTGAAACTACTAAAAATATGCAGACCTTGTTATCAAAAATGAACAAGGAAACTGTTTTGCAACAAGGTGAAAATACTTTTAAATCCGATATTCTAACAGGAGTAAATATTGGAGGGGACGGACTCTTTATCGATAGAAGATTTTTAGTTGGTCCTTCTAATAAATTAATCGGGTTTTCTGAATTAGATATGGGAAAAACTAAATTGCTCATTGATAATATGTCTGGTCGTGTAAATGCCATCAGGAAGCCGTTTTACAAAAATTGGTCCGGTATCATAAAGAAAGCGGCGGATTTGATAAAAACTGCTGTTGATAATTTTGACGAAAAGAATGTTGTAGAAAAAAGATTTACTAGGATTGCCGGTTTTACTCAAAAGGGAATCAACAAGATACAGGAAGCTAGAAAGAATTTATCATGAAACTTATACTTGCATCAAATTCACCTAGAAGAAAAAAGATTTTGACCGATTTAGGGCTCGATTTTGAAGTCATACCTTCAAATTATGATGAAAAATTGAGCGACGATATTTTTTCTTATGATAAGATTGAGGATTTGGCAACACAAAAGTGTCTTGATGTTGTTAGACGCTCTGATAAATTTTCTTTAGTTTTAGCAGCAGATACAGTTGTTGTGTTGCATAACCATATTTTAGGTAAACCCCATTCTAAAACTGAAGCTTACCAGATGTTAAAGGAGCTCTCCGGAGCAACACATTCTGTTGTAACTTCGATTTGTGGAATTAATACCAGAACTAACCGTGCAGCCTTGCTTTCTACAACAAGTTATGTAAGGTTCAAAGAATTAACTGATGAGATGATTCATTATTATATCGATGAGTTTAATCCTCTTGATAAAGCCGGAAGCTATGGTATACAAGAGCTGCCGGATGGTTATCTTGATAAATACGAAGGTAGTTTTGAAAATATTGTGGGTTTGGCGCCAGAATCTGTTGAGGCAGTGCTGAAACAGTTGGAGTATAAGTGGTAAAGTAAGTTAACGGTGCATACAATGCGCCATTAACTTTTAATTAGCTCCCACCCGAATTTCTAAGTTCACTAATGTTCACTAAAAAATTCTACCCTCCCCCTATAAAGGGAGGGAACGCGCCCTACTTTTAGTCCCACTAATGAGGCGGAGTTTGTAGTGTTTATGCAATCTAGTTATTATGACCTAGCAGCTGACCCAGTATCTACGTACGTAGCCTCTACCTCACCCTAACCCTCTCCTGCTAGGCGAGGGAACGTGCCCTACTTGTAGTCCCACTAATGAGGCGGAGTTTGTAGTGTTTATGCAATCTAGTTATTACGACCAAGCAGCCGACCAAATGTCTACGTACGTAGTACCGTGCGTAGTACACAAAAAAAACTTGCGCGAACGCAAGTCTGATAATTTAATGTAAAGGAAAAGGAAAAAATTAGGGATTAAAATTGTTTTAAGAAGCTAAAACGAGCTTCTTACTAGTGGCTAATATTAGCCGCTACCCCAGTCAAATACTGAGCTGATGGCATCATCTACCAGTGATTTAACTGATTGTATCTCCGTATTGATAGCTTCTAACTCTGTTGATAGGTTATCCATATCAATATCTATCCAGTTTTCTTTTTCAGAAATTCTTTCTTTTTCTGCATTGTACCAAGCTGTAACTTCTTCTCTGGCTTCCGAATCCGTTCTTGATTCAAGAAGTCCTGCTGTTACGAAGTAAGTTAAAGACGTATCAGGGTCATAGTTACCATCTTCATTAACTGTTGCAAGTTGGAACGAACCGCTGACTATAGCATCACTTACATAATTATCGTTGGTTTTCATTTCATTATTGTATTCTTTTGTCCAACCATTAGAAGCTGCTGCCTTAAAAATCGGCTCATAAAAATCAACAAGTTTTTGTATTACTTCTGTATTGGAATCGGTATTGTCTACGCTTGTTTTATTTCCGTTAGCTTTGCCGGTTGTTGTTTGAACTCCGGAAGCTTCATAACTTGAGCTGACACTATCTCCATCCATAACAGCTTTGAATTCTTCTGCTGTATGCCCTGGAACTAATTTCGCAAGGATTTCCGGAATTTTATCAGTTGAGAATGTTCCACCTCTACCGTTAGAATCCATCGCAGAAGAGCCTAAGACTGCAACAAGAGCGTTTGCGTAAGCATCATCCATTACAACTTGCCCTTTATAATCGGTTAAAATCATTGAGTTTTCGCTCTTCAAAGGCTTAGAGCCATTTGTAATTGCGGCATAATTTGCTCCATATCCCATTAAGTAGCTATAATTAATCTTGTTATACTTACCATTATCATAATAAGCAATGCTTTTTGCTTGAAGCTTGCTGTAGTATTCTTTGGACAAATTGCTCTGTTCTCTAGAGAGTGCCATTTTTCTCATAGAGTCAATAGAAATACCATACTCGCAATCAGCTTTGCGGGCGGTTAATGTTAATAGTCTTATGTTTGAGCAGGCTAATCCCATTTTTTCTTTCCTTTATTGTCCCTTTGTATTATTGTTATCGGCATTTTTTTGAAAAACTTTAGCTTTTTTAAGAAAAGTTTTACAAAAGTTTACAAAATGGCAATTTCGCCCAAAGTTTTGTTTTATACATGTTAGAAGCATTAGTGTTAGGAGTTTTTATGACTACGATTGATTCAATAGGAAACAATACAACAATAATTCCGACAACAAACAAAAAGGTTAATTTTAGAGCGACTGCAAACCCGTATGAGCCAATGGATGTAGATACATTCATAAAACAGCAGAAAAAAGAGCAGAAGAAGGCTAAAGTTAACCAAGGTATATATTATGCGTTTTTAGGTACGCTTGGTGCTAGCGCAATTGCAAGCATATATTATATGCGAAAACAGAATAAAAGTTTGGAAAAACCTGTTAATGAACTCAAGGAAATTTGGTCTGATTTAACTAAGTCATCAAAACTTGATGATATGGCTTTACCTGATAGCTTGAAAAAATTTACATCCAAATTTAAAAATAGTGTAGAAAATCCAGACATTTTAAAAGCAAGAGGTGGACGTCCTACTAAATCATTATTACTTTACGGACCTCCAGGAACCGGTAAAACTACGTTTGCAAAAGCTTTGGCAAAAGAGTTTCCGGATTCTAAATTTGCTTCTCTTGATGTAACAAGCTTAGGTTCAGAATACCAAAGTGTAAGCGAACGTAACTTAAACAAGGCTGTTGATATGATTTGTCAAGAAGCGGATAAAGACCCAGCTAAGAAATTCTTCGTATTCATTGATGAAATTGATTCTGTAATGATGGTTGATAACGGCATGGGTGCAAAACATTCTAATGATATGTTGAACGAATTCAAGAAATGCTTTACAGAAAAATTAGGTAAGAGAAAAAATATTATCACAATTGGTGCAACTAACCTTCCTATTGATGTAGAAAAAGGAATTGCACTTGGTGGTAAAAAACTTGATAGGCCAATGTTAGACAGATTTAGTGAAAAAGTTCTTGTAGACTTGCCTACAAAAGAACAAATCGCAAATTCTGTTAAATATCATTATAGAGATGCAAATCTTGTAAGTGATAAGCTTAAAAATGGTTCTAATGAATTGAATATTATTTCCGAATTTCTTGCAAAGAAAGAACACAATACTTCATTCAGAACTCTTGATTCAATTTATGATGCAACAGCAGCTTCTATAAAAGGACAAGACAAAAAAGTTGATGTAGTTGATATTGTCAGAACAATTGCAAACAAACAAAACGAATTGAATTTTGATAACAAAGAATTTATGAAATTGATTTCAGATTTAAAGATTAACCCTAGCGAATTATAAACAAGGAGCAAATAATGACAATTCCAGTAAGTACAATAAATTTCAGAGCAGAAGCACAAAAGATTGGACAGCAAAATAACGTAAATTATAATAACCGTTATACTGCTCCAATGCCAGAAAATGCATTGAATGATGACGTTTTTATGATGCAGGCAATGGCAGAAAATCAAGCAGAAAAACGTGCTAAGAGTCAAGATAGATGGAATAAAGCCGGAGTGTTGGCACAAATTGGTATGGCAACAGGATTTTTAGCAACAGCAGCAGTTGGAGTGTTAGGGTTATTTGGAATTAAGCATTTAACCAAAAATGGTGCAAAAGAAGCTGCTAAGCAAGCAGATGAGGCATTAAAAGAAATGACTCATGTAAAATTGAAATGGGAAGATTTTGCAAAAGATAAAAAGGTTGCGTCATTGGATTCTGATACAACTTCCAAATCATTGAAAAAAGCATTTAAGTCAATTATTGAAAACAATAAATTATCGGAAGAAGCTAAAAAATGGGGCGGCGCCGGTAATAGTATGGATATTATGTATTTGTACGGACATGGTGGTACCGGTAAAACTTATGTAGCGAAACAATTTGCGCAAGAAACAGGTTCAATGTTTACTTGCATCAAATATCCTGATTTGGGTTCACCTTATAAAGATGCAGCAAGTATGAGAATTAGCAGTTGTTTTGATAACATTATTGCTCACGCTAATGCCGCAAAAGATAAAAAATTCGTGGTATGTATTGATGAAATAGACGCAGTTATGAGAAAAGTTCCTGATGGCGCTCATGGTGCAGAAGAAGTAGCAAAATCAAGAGCAGCAGTTTTAACCGGTTTAGATAAACTTAGAGAAAAATGTTCAAATGTTACAGTAATCGCAACATCTAACTATCACCCTAAAAATGGTATCGTTGACCCAATTGCATTAAGAAGATTTAATAATAAAATCGAAGTTCCGCTTCCTGACAAAAAACAAGTACCAGCTTTGTTAGAAATGTATATGAAAAATATTGGTGCAGTAGATGATAAATTCTACAAGACTTCTGCATTCAAATCTTTTGCAAGAAAACTTCAAAACAATGGTTATTCAAACGGTGAAATTGAACTTATCGCAAAAGAAGCAAGCAAAATATTTAGTGCTTCATTAAAAGATGTTGCTGATGCAGACTTGAAGAAACATCCATTTAAAGTTAAATATCTTGAAGAAGCTATGAAAATGAATGGCGAAGCTGCAAGCAAGACTAACAAGCTAATGGATGTAAAGGGTAACAAGCAAGGCTCTTCCACTTCCAGAACAAGAAATGTAACTGTTGATGTCGATTTTGATGATTTAAACTGGTGGGAAAAATTAAAATTTGTTTTCAATAATTTTAAGAAAAACTAATAACTTGACTTATATGTAATAAAAAAATTATAATTAGTACAATCAAAGCGTAAATTAAAGAGGCAAAGATGGACGATTATAAAATAATTATTACAGTTTCAGGTTCTGATAAGGTTGGTATTGTATCAGGAATTTCAACAGTTTTAGCAAAATACAAGATTAATATCGAAGATATTAAACAAACGCTTATGCAAGGTCATTTTGTAATGTTTATGCTTTGTGATATTGAGCATGCGGAAGTTAATTTTAAAGAGCTTAAAAATATTCTTGTAGAAGAAGGTAATAAGCTTGAAGTAGAGATTTGGGTACAGAAAAAAGGCATTTTTGAAAAAATGCACACAGTATAATGGCGGACGAGTTAGAATACTTACAAGAAATTTCCGGATTCTTCAAGAGAATGAATGTAAAAATTAAACTCATTGGCTTGATTAATAAAGCCAAAGAAGAGTATGACAAATTTGATTTTTCGTCTTGTTCAAATTCATTGGAAGAAGCGTATAGTCTTGACCCTAATAATCCTGTCGTTTTGCGCGGTTTAGGCTCCTTAAAGCAATTTGAGAAAGATTACGATAAAGCGATTGAGTATTACCAAAAAGCTCTTGAACATTCTGACATGAAAGAAGTTGAATATACTTTGATCGGAATGGTATATTATCTTCAAGATAACCTTGATGATGCAGTTAAGTATTTTAATCTTGCAATTGATGAGAATGAAGACTATACATCGGCTTATGAAGGCAGAAATCAGGCCATGTTGGAAAATCACGTAAAGATATTGGATTTACAAGAGTCATTAAAAAAATACTTCTAAATTTAAAGATAAAAGCATTAGCATTTTTGGTGTTTATATCAGTAATTTATAATTACAGACAAGTAATTTAATATTACGGTGGAGAGATTTCGCTTTTTGTTGAAATTTCTTATCGTAAGGAGGTTTTATGCAAATAAAAATATTACTTGTTGAAGACCAAAAACTTATGCGAATTGGTATAAAATCACTTTTCACCGACTATCCGGAACTGGAGATAATAGGTGAAGCTATAAACGGGAAAGAAGCTATTGAAAAAGCACGACTTATTAAACCTGATATTATCCTTATGGATATTGGTTTGCCGGATATTTCCGGAATTGATGCAACAAAACAAATTTTGGAACATAATAACAATATACGAGTTATTATGTTAACTTCTCATATAAGTGAGAATGAACTTAATGCCTCTCTCACAGCAGGTGCAAGTGCTTATGTAATCAAAGATATAAGCACAGACTTTCTGATGAGTGTAATCAAAATGGTTAAGGAAGGTGCAATGTGGATTGATCCTCATGTTGTTCCGTTTATCAGAGATAAAAACAGTGGCATAATTCCGTCACGCCAGCTTTCACGTAGCGCATTCAAGGAAAATCACTCAAATCTTACGCAAAGAGAGTACGAAGTTTTGAAATTGGTTGTTGATGGACAATCAAATAGTCAAATAGCTCAAACGTTGACAATTAGTGAACATACCGCAAAAGCGCATGTTTGTAATATTATCCAAAAATTGGTTGTCGATGATAGAACTCAAGCCGCAGTTAAAGCATTGAAAGAAGGGCTTGTTTAGGTTTAACCCTGCCTTGATACTTTGTGAGAATTAGCCCCCACCCTTCACTCTCTGTCACTAGCGTGACATCTCTCCCGCTCAATGGATGTTGTGGGCGAGAATTAAGTTTTAGAAGAATCTATCCCTTTCCCGAAGGGAGCACCTACTGTTCGGTAAAAATAAATTCATCTCTAACCTCCCTAATTGGGGTGGTTTTTTATTTTAAGCACAATTGCTCAAATTCTTTGCTCATATCTTGCTGGTTTAGTTCTATAATCGGAAGTCTATACTCATCAGCCAATTTTTTGACTTTTATATCATAATTAATAGCAATCGTTTTTACGCCGGATTTCATTCCTACAACATTAGCATGAAATCTCATCGCAACAAGGTATTCTAAATTTGAAATACATTCAAAAACATCATTAATTGATAATCCGCTCACAACTTCAACATTATTTTCTCGTCCATTAATTTTCAAAATCCGTGCAAATTTCTCACAAATATCCAAATCTACACTATCTTGCAAAGATATTATTTGTATTTTTTTATCTGCAAAATTTTTAATTACTTCTTTTGCTAATCTGCTCAAAAATTTGTCTGTTACAGTTGGATAATTTCTTAATTGAATCCCAACAACTCCGGTTTTATTTTTGTGTGGGAGTTCCAGTTCCAAAATGGGGTCCTTTACAAGTTCAGATTCTATTCCCCATTTCTTTAACAGTTCTTGAGATTTTTTATCCCTTACAGAAATCTTATCAGCATTGGACAAAGCAAATCTTGTCAAAATTTGCCCAACTTTAGAGTTTATAGGTCCAATTCCTTGCGCAAAGATTTCTACTTTTTTATGCAGAATTAGAGCAGAATAAATTACACCGAGATAATAAATCAAACTTTTTACACTTGTTACATCCTGCAAAAGACTTCCGCCGCCTGATATAAGGACATCGGCTTCACATAAACTTTTCCAGAAATCAAGCATTTTGCAAGAGGCAACCTGATGTATTTGGGCAGTCTTTTGAGGGTTAGAAGAAATTAAAGTAATTTTTTCTGCACCGCTTTTTTTAAGTCTGTCGGTTAAAACTTTTGCTATTGCTTCGTCACCAAAATTATCAAATCCGATGTAGCCGGATACAATATATTTTGTCATTAAACATTCTCCAAAACTGCGTTTTTATAAGGAATAGCTTGAATTGCACCATAATTTTGAGTTTGTAAACCAGAAACAACAGAAGCAAACTTTGTAGCTTCGCTTGGTGCGTAACCATTAGTTATTGCGTATAAAAATCCGCCGTTAAATACGTCACCGGAAGCTGTTGTATCTATTGCTTTTTGAGAATTATAGAATTCTGTAAACGAGATTTCGCCACGATAACCGGTATAGTATCCGTTATCAATGTGGGATTTTATAACAACGATTTTTACACCTTTGTCCCAAAAATATTTTACGACCTTGTCGATTGAATCTACTTCATAAAGTCTTGCAGCATCGTTTTTCAAACTTAAAAATATAATATCTGTAAATTCTACAATTTCTTCAAAATATTCTTTTGTATCAGTAGAATTCATAAAACAAGATGTGTAATTCGGATCATAAGCGGTAAGAACATCATTTTCCTTAGCAACCCTGAAAGATTCTCTGACTAATTCTCTGGAGCTTGCGCTCAATGATTGTACAACACCTGTTGAATAAATTAATTTAAGTTGCTTAATATAATCTTCTGAAATGTCATTGATAGAAAGCTTTGTAGCAGCCGTTTTGCGTTTGTAGTACAAGAGTTCTTTTTTTTCCGGAGTTCTTGATACAATATACATTCCATTCTGCTCATCATTTGATTTAATGAGTGAAGTGTCAATGTTTTCTTTTTGCAAGCTGGATAGAATGAATTCACTGAAACCGTCATTTCCGACTTGAGTTAGGTAAGTAACATTTCCGCCTAATCTTGCGACAGCAACGGCAGTTGTAACCGTATCACCGCCAAAAAATTTGTTTAGCGTAGAAGTATCAGCCAGAGTTCCATTGGAAGAAAGCTCTACAAGGCATTCACCTATTATCGCAATATCTACTTTTGCATCCATTCAGAAAAATCCTTAACTTCTTTCATAATCTCTTTTGTTCTGTTTGTAATTTCTTTCGGAGTAAAACCTTGATAGAAATCACGACCAACACCAACTGCTGCGGCACCGGCTTTAATATATGTTACAGCTTGAGAAAGCTTGATATTTCCCATTGGCATAAGGCTTAAAAATGGCATTTGTCTAAGGATGTCTTCTATATACTGAACACCGCCCATTGCATCAGCAGGATACAATTTGATAAGTGGAATTCTTGATTTCCAAGCAATATAAGCTTCATTAGCTGTAGACGCTCCGGCAATAAACGGAACGCGTTTATTTTTAGTGATTTTAACCATATTCATCTGGAATATTGGAGATGCAATCATTTTTGCACCACATTCAAAAGCCGCGTCAGCCTGCATTGAAGTAATAATACCACCGGCACAAACGGTTGCGAATTTTGAAATTTCTGCAATTGCTTTGTATAAAGTCGGATTTTCAACATTAATTTCCAAAATTCTTATGCCGCCTTCTACTAGGGCTTTTGAAATCTCAATCGCTTCTTCCGGTTCTTTTGTTCTGATGATTGGAAAAAGCTTATCTTGTTTGATTATCTCTATATAATTTTCACTCATTTGTATGTATCCTTTTCTATTAATTTATTATATCATGAACAGGTAAGTCAAACTTTTTAAGAAAAATTTAGGGGTTCTGTTTTGAAAAAGATTAAACTTTTTTTACTAAGCTTAATAGTCTTAGCTGCGTTAATTTTTGTATATTTTATAACATATACTTTCGTTGAGCCAAAAGCCTATGATTATATGGTTAAGCATGTATTAACAGAGAAGCTGCCGTTTGATACGCACAAGCAAACTTATGGCAGTAATGATGTTGTGCTGATTGTCATTGATGACAAGTCTGTCGGGACTTATCGTTGGCCTTGGAAACGTGATTTATACTGCAAAATATATTCTTACCTGAAAGACTACGCTCATCCAGATGTTATTTTACATGATGCACTTGTTTCTAATTTAGATATTGATAATCCTGATTCTGATGCTCGATTTTTTAATTCAGTAAACCAAATGGATAATCTTGTTGTTGGGTTTATGCCAAATATTATTGGGTGGGAAAATCCTGATTTTGGCGAAATATACGACGAAGCATTTACTAAATATGCAACCGGTGCAATTAATAAAATAACAGTTCCGAGTTATGGATATTCAAGCATAATGCCATTTCCAAAACCATATTACGATGTTGTAAAACATAGCGGTTCTGTATCAATTATCCCCGGATTTATTGACGGCAAAATTTCTTCTTACGCAATGGATGAAGTCTTTAGGAATCAGGAATACATCATTAGATATAAAGGTGAAATTTATCCTTCAGCAGCTTTAGAAGCCTTTTTGTTAAAGAACAAAAATCCCAAAATGGTGGTGACGAATTCTCAGATTTATTTTCCGGAATTGAATTACAAAATCAAACAAAAAAGCACTGTTTATCAATCAATTGTACCTTTGAGATTCTACAAAATGAACAATCAAGGATACTCTCATAAAAAATACTCTGCGATTGATATAATGGATTCTTATGATAATATTATTGCCGGCAAAAAAGCTTTAGTTAATCCAAATGAATTTAAAAATAAAATTGTTGTTCTTGGTGCAAATGTTTCTGCCGGCAGCGGGCTGAATGATAATAAAAATTCTCCGATGATATCTAATCACCCTGGGGTTGATATTCAGGCAACAGCAATAGATAACATAATGCACAATGATTTTATTAAACTTGTTCCAAAATGTTTAAACATTTTACTTATGATTTTGGGCATGGTATTAATTTATGTCTTAATTCGCATTAATGATTTGTTTAAATCAATAATGTTATCTATAGGACTAATTGCAGGCTATTTCTTGCTCGCAGCTATTTGCTATTATTTTAAAACGATTATTTTTGTAATCACTCCGCCTGTAATGTTTGTTATTACTATGCTTATTGGGTATACGCATAAATTTGTTTTGGAAAATAGAAGTAAAGAAAAAGTAAAATCTGCAATGGGCAAGTATATGTCACAAGATGTTATGAAACGTGTAATTATGAATATTGATAACCTTGGATTGGGCGGTAAAAAAGCCACTGTAACGGTTCTTTTTTCTGATATTCGCGGATTTACATCTATGTCAGAACAAATGTCTGCACAACAGGTTTCTGAAATTTTGAACGAATATTTTACGGAAATGGAGCCTATAATCACCAAATATAATGGCATTATTAACAAATTTATCGGTGACGCTGTTATGGCGATTTTTGGTGAACCTATTCAAGATAAAGACCACGCCTCAAATGCAGTTAAATGCGGTTACGAAATGCTATTGAAAGTAAAAGAATTGCAGAAAAAATGGGCGCAAGAAGGTAAACCAAAAATTGAAATTGGTATCGGGATTAATACCGGTGAAGTTTTTGTTGGCAATATCGGTTCTGTTAACCGTATGGAATATACTGTTATTGGTGATACTGTTAACCTTGCAAGCCGTCTTGAAAGTTACAACAAGGTTTATAAAACAAAAATGTTGATTAGCTCCTCTACATATGAAGCAACAAAGAGTTTTATAGATGTTATAAAAATTTCTGATGTAGAAATTAGGGGAAAATCGCATAAGATGAATATTTATGAAGTCCTAAAAGTTATTGAATAATTTACTTAAAAAATAAATTTGCTACATCTAGTAGCAAATTTATTTTTTATTGGTTTTGTATCTATTATGATGAATGCAATAACCAACGCAATAAATTTTCGTGCACGATTTATACAAAAAGTGCCGATACAGAAATATAATAGTAAGACTCAATCATATGAGCCTTTAAGAGCGAATTTCGTAGAAGTTGACCCTAAAAATAGTAGAGATATTGATGCAGTGTGTAATATCTCTGAAACTTGGAAAGGTCAGCTTTTTGCCGGTGATATTGCAAATAGGGCAGAAAAAATTGAACGCGGGGAACTCTCTGAATACAATAACAAAATATATTTACTAACAACACAAAAGAAAAAACTTCATAGATTAGATGATGGCAAAATTCTTGGTGCTATGTTAGTAGAGCGTAAACTTGCTGACCCTGATGAAATAAGATATTTTCAAGTTAAACCAACTTCAAAGTATGGAGTAAAAAACAGAAAATATACTCATGTTGGAGAAGCTATGTTAGAGTCTGTCAAACAGATTTATAATAAGGCAATTACATTGTTTTCTTCAGCTGGTGCGGTAGGTTTTTATAAAACACACGGATTTAAGTTAATAGATCCGGAAGTAGTACAGTTTATTTGGCGAAATAAAAATATAAAATGAATATAGGTAGTATTAATAACCATTTAGGATTTAAAGCAAATTTTGAATGCAAGGCAGAAATTAAAAAAATAAATTCTGTTGCTGGAGGATATGTTCCGGAATTTGTCAATTGGGTAAAATTTGATAGAAATAACCTGCTTGATGTTATGGCGCTTTCTTATGCTGCAAGAAGTTGGGAAAGAGAAAAGTTTGCATCAAATATAGCATACAGAGCAATGTTGATGTCTGAAACAAGATTGAAAGATGAACCTTGCGAAATTTATATAATGACAAGACAAGATAAAGATTTTGACGATTTAGATGATTCAAAGATATTAGGCATGGCTGAAATAGAAAAGAAAGATAAAAATTCTCTTGAACTTAATTATATTCAGGTTGATCCGGAGCAAACATCTTTGTGCCAAAGAGCAGAATATAAAAATATCGGGAGCAAAATGCTTGATTTATTGAAGGCTCAATATGCAGATAAGATTATTGGATTGAGAGCTGATGCAGGAAGTGTTTCTGAGTTTTATAAAAAGAATGGATTTATTCTTAAGGATGAAAAGAAACGATATTTTGAATGGAATGGGCAAGGGTAAAGGGGTAGGTTTATTCAAGTCGATTAAAAGTTAATGGTGCATCGTATGCACCATTAACTTTTAATTATTCAACTTTAAATTAGCCCCCACCCTTCCCTCTCTGTCACTAACGTGACATCTCTCCCGCTCAATGGATGTTGCGGGCGAGAATTAAGTTTTAGAAGTGTCTATACCTCCCCGAGGAGAGGGAACGCGCCAAACTTGTAGTAGCACTTTGAGGCGGAGTTGGTAGTATTTATACAATCTCGTTATCACGACTTAGTAGCCGACCCTATGTCTACGTACGGAAATAAATGCACATTAAGCCTGTAGTTCCATTAATGAGGCGGAGTTGGTAGTATTTATACAATCTCGTTATCACGACTTAGTAGCCGACCCTATGTCTACGTACGGAAATAAATGCACATTAAGCCTGTAGTTCCATTAATGAGGCGGAGTTGGTAGTATTTATACAATCTCGTTATCACGACTTAGTAGCCGACCCTATGTCTACGTACGGAAATAAATGCACATTAAGCCTGTAGTTCCATTAATGAGGCGGAGTTGGTAGTATTTATACAATCTCGTTATCACGACTTAGTAGCCGACCCTATGTCTACGTACGTAGTACTCCGCAAGGAAGGTTGAGATGAATGGGATTAGCATATAGTAGACACATCCCATTAATAAAATTGGCTTGGCGATTCGGATTCCATCGACTTGTTTTTCTACATTTGGTAAACCTTTGTTAGCGTGCTTGAAATTCTCGATAAATTTTTCGGTTGGTTTTTGAGTTAATTTATCCAAAATATAACTGCTTACGATGCTTATTGCAGTGGATATTCCGGTGTTATAGTTTAAGGCACGTTTTCTATCTTCTGGAATTTTATTGCTGATATTTGTTTGATGAATGAATGTTGCAGTTGTAAGTGCGTCAGTTGCAGCGATTATGTGCATTGGAAAGTTTGAATCCTTAAACCGTTCAGAAAACTTTTGCATCCAGTTTTTATCCAGAACTTTTCCGATACCATTAGCAAGTTTGTTTTGACTTTTGCCTTTGAAAGAAATGTTGCGTGCGTCTATATCTTCTTGTTTCTTTTGATGAAATAATCCACGCATAACGTATGGGAGTCCGGCACTTGTCAGGATGGCTTTCGGCATGGCGATAGCGAGTCCTAAACCAAGCTTGAACATTTGGGTTGCCAGGTTGTAACTTTTAGAGTGTGTGAGCTTATCTTCATTTTTTGTAAAAAACTTTATGGTGTCTTGTTTTAAGTATTTTTCAGGAGCGTTGTCTATTTTTTTTATTGAATTTGCAAACGGTTTTGAGATTGCGTATGTTAGTGCGAAGCCTGCACCGCTTGAGGATATTGATTTAGCGCAAGCGAATTTTTTGTTTTCTTTGTCACTTTTAGGAGCGAGCCATATTGCTGCGGGACGAACACATGTGGAAAAGCCAAGAATTGTTGCAGCAGAAAACAGAGCGCCATTATCAGAGGCAAACTCTAAACTGCGCTTAAACGCTTTGTTTGTATAAATACTTTTGAATGAGATATCCCTTTGAGAATTTACTTTCATCTATTTTTATTAGATAACATAAATATGACTGTTAATAAACCTTGGAAGAGATATGAAAAAATCGGACTTGGTATCATTTATTTGATACTTGTTTGTAATTTGATTATATTCAAGGATAGCCCAATTGCAGTAACATCAGCATTCTTCGGTATTACTTATACATTTTTGGCAGGCAAAGGAAATCCCGTTTGTTATTTATTCGGAATTACGGGTTCAAGTTTTTATGGCTACCTTTCTTTTCATAACGCGCTTTGGGGAAATTTATTGCTCTATATGGGGTATTATATACCTATGCAAGTGGTAGGATTTTTCAAGTGGAATTCACATTTGAAGACCGGCAGTTCTGAAATAATTAAAACATCATTATCGAAGAAAGAAAGATTTGTACTTTCAGCAATAACATTGGTATTGACAGCACTTGCAATTGTTGTTTTGTATTATACACATGACAAAAATCCTATTATAGACGGAATTACGGCAGTATTCTCGTTAGCCGGCATGTATTTAACCGTAAGAAGAGCTATTGAGCAATGGGGAGTTTGGATTTTTGTTAACGGGCTATCTGCTGTTATGTGGGGTTTGATAGCATTAAGCGGTGAGAAGGTTTATTCTACAGTCATAATGTGGAGTGTGTATTTTGTTTTGGGAATTTATTTTTATTTTTGTTGGAAAGAAGAACTAAAATAAAACATTTACCAATAATATCAATAACGGCATCCTATATAGTACACTTGATTATTGATTAAATCTTATGATTAAGTTATTCTTGTTTTAAAAGATAAATAGAGGAGAGGAAAATGGCAGTTATAGAAAAAATTAACGAGATTAATGATATAGTTAAAGAAATTTTTGAATTCACCCAAACTAATGAAAAGGTAAAAAGTGATTTTGATGAATACTTAGCAACAATCGGTGCAAGAAATATATCATTAAACCAAATGGAAAAAATCTTTCTGCCATATATTTTTGAACGCAGAATTGAAGGTAAATCAATTTTGGAAATGTTTAAGGAAGAAAAAGGTTCAACTCCTGTTTTAGAGAGCTTTTTGAATACACAAGCTTCTATCTTTGAAATCAAAAAAATTCTTAAAAATGGTTTTGAATTATATAATTTGATAAATGAAAGAACTTATAAAGTACTTTCACTTACAAAAATGACAAACTTCAGAGGAGTTTATGCAGGACAATATATTGCAGCAAGAATTTTTGAACTTGATGGCGAATATTATGTGATTGAAATTTCAAGTGTACTTTCGCATTCACAAAAGGAAGAAGCTTATAGATATGCTGTTATGAAATTGGTGCATAATCCAAGAATGTTGTATTTTGACCATCCGGAAAAGGAAGAGGAAATCAAAAATACGATTGCTGAAATGTATCAAAAATTTATTAAGACATTTGATAAGGATTTGATTCTTACGACAAATAAACATGCTGATGATATTATTGGCGCATTTAATGACGGCGAAGATATTGATCTTTCTGATAAAGGCTGTGATATTGCAGAATACAAATTTTTCCATGTAAAAGAATTAGATAACAATTATTCAAACTTTTTGGAAAATTCTATGGGTGGTTTTGCTTCTCATAACGAAACATACGATGTTGCGGTTGTTTTTGATGAAAAGAATGGTTTGTATGCAATACCTTTCTATGCAACATTCTGCAAGATATTTGAAGATAAAAATTCAATCGAAAATGCTAAAAATTGTGTTGAATACTTTTTGACGAATGATTCAATTCCGGATATGGTTTTGAATAGAGTATCCGCTCAGTATCCAAACTTCATGGAGGTTGTAAATGAGCTTATGGGTACAAATATGAGTTATGAAGAGTTGTTGAACAAATATAAATCAGAATTTTTGAACAACAAAATTTATTCTTCTGCTACAGTTCTATTCTGCTCAAAGGCTTTTTCTGAAATGTTTGATTATATTTCTGAACCTCAAGTGGAAAAACCTGCAATAACAGAAAAAGTTGGAAGAAATGACCCTTGCCCTTGTGGAAGTGGTAAGAAATTCAAAAACTGCTGCGGAGCGTAGTTGTTAATAAATTTTTATAGAAATATAAAACTACTAGTTTCACTTTGATATGGAACTAGTAGTTTTTATTTATTCTTGTAGTTTTAACTAAATAGTATGTGATATTAAAATAAGTTTAATTGTGGTGTGTTGATTTCAAGTTCAATGTCTTTTTTGCGACCGGCAAGGTTCTTAGAAAAATCTTTTTGCATTTTAACCATAAGTTCTTCAGAGCGCTTGATTACGACATTTGGTAAGCCTGCCATTTTTGCGACTTGAATACCGTAACTCTTGCTTGCGCCTCCTGGGACAATCTTTCTTAGGAATTCGATTTCTCCATTTTCTTCGCTAATCGTAATTCTATAATTTTTGATTTGTGGGAATGTTTTTGTCATGACATTCAATTCGTGGTAGTGAGTTGCAAAAATACATCTGGCTCCGATTTTAGAAGCTATGTATTCTGCTACGGACCAAGCTATTGCAACGCCGTCGTAGGTACTTGTTCCACGCCCGATTTCGTCTATAAGGATAAGACTTCTTTGTGTTGCATTGTTTAATATGCATGCTGTTTCTGACATTTCTACCATAAATGTTGATTTACCAAGTGTTAAATCATCACTTGCACCAACGCGGGTGAAAATTTTATCTATTATTCCAATCTGGGCATAGTCAGCCGGAATAAATGAACCTATCTGTGCAAGGATTGCAATTAAGGCATTCTGTCGCATGTATGTGGATTTACCGGCCATGTTCGGTCCGGTTAGAATCATAAACTGGGTTTTAGATTTATCACTGCTGGAAAGCTCAATGTCATTTGCAACATATGTTCCAAGCGGTAAAATTTGTTCTAAAACTGGGTGACGTCCATTTTTTACAAGAAAATCACCGGTTTCGTTGATTTCCGGACAGGTGTAATTTTGTTCTGCTGCAACTGTGGCAAAAGAAGTAAATACATCAAGTTCTGCAATACATTCCGCGGTTTCACGGATTAGAGTTACAAATTCTTTTGAATAATCTCTAAAATTACTGAATAATTTATGCTCAAGCTCAAATGCTTTTACTTGCGCAGTTAGCACTTCATCTTCATGCTTCTTAAGTTCATCAGTGATAAATCTTTCTGCACCTGTTAGAGTTTGCTTACGGATATAATCCGGCGGAACTTTGCTTAGGTTTGAGTTTGTAACTTCTATAAAGTAACCAAACACTCTATTGTAACCAACTTTTAGGATATTTATTCCTGTGCGGTCTTTTTCTCTTTGTTCAAAATCTTTGAGCCAATTTTCACCGTTGTACATCAAATCTCTAAGATAATCCAAATCAGAGCTTACTCCGGCTTTTATTACTCCACCTTCTTTTATAGTAATTGGAGCATCTTCTTTGATTGTTTGCTCAATGATTTCTGCATAATCTTTTAGTTTATCTAAATCATTTTCTATATTTGAAAATATTTTTAAATCAATTGATTTTGCTGTTTCTACTAGTTCCGGAAGAGCTTGGAGTGATGTTTTTAGACTCAAAAAATCTCTAGGAGTTGCTGAAATATTACTCAATTTAGTAGAAAGACGCTGAATATCATAAATTCCTCTAAGTTTTGATTGGATATCATATCTTACTGAAGAATTTGCTACAAGATTTTTTACAACTTCTTGACGCTTAAGAATACGATTTAAGTCTTTTAGCGGCTGACAAATCCAAGATTTAAGAAGTCTTGCGCCCATGTTTGTAGAAGTTTTATCTACCGCCCACAACAAAGACCCGTATTTATTTTTTTCTCTAAGTGTTTCTGTAAGTTCTAAATTTTTGCGAGTTCCGGCATCAATGGACATGTATTCAGAAAGTTCGTATGTTTCAATCCTTTCAAATTTTGGGAAGCCTTCTTTTGTGTTTTCCCAAATGTATGCCAATAATCCTGCTGCTGCTCTAAATCCGATTGGACAAGTGTTATATCCGATTGCATCCAAATCAGCTATTTTAAAGACTTGTTTTAGGTTTTCTTTGGCAAAATTCTCTTCAAAAACTTTTTCCGGAACTTTAGAACAGTTGTAGATATTTAAAATTTCATTCGGCAAATCAACTGTTTCTTCCGGTACGATTTGGAATGGTTGAAGTTTCATTTTTTTAGCTTGTGCAACAATTTCTGCAGGCTGAATTCTTGCAAGCTCGGTTAATAGTGTTTCGTAATTTAATTGTGTTGCTTTGAATTCTCCTGTTGAGATATCTGTGTATGCAAAGCCCCATTTTTCTTCTTTGCCATCTTTGGCTTTGTAAATTGCGCACATGTAGTTGTTGCTGTTTTGGTTAAGAAAATTACTTTCTAAAATTGTTCCGGCGGTAATAATTCTTACAACACCACGTTTCACAATACCTTTCGCTAATTTGGGGTCTTCCAATTGTTCGCAGATAGCAATTTTGATATCTTTTGCAACAAGTTTTTCAAGGTATCCGTCGATTGCTTTTATCGGAATACCTGCGAGTGGAATTCTACCTAACTTTGCACCGCAATCGCGCCCTGTGAGTGTGAGTTCAAGTTCTCTTGACATGGTTACAGCGTCTTCAAAAAATGTTTCATAAAAATCACCCATCCTATAAAGAAGCAGGCAATCAGGATGTTCGCGCTTAATTTCTAAGAACTTCTGCATTGCAGGAGTAGCGTCTTCTATATTCACATCACTCGTATTAACTAGATTGATTTCAGGCTTTGTCATAGTTATAATTGTACTAAATATACATTAGAGGTGCAAGTAATGTTTAGATTAATAAAGATAATTTTTAACGCATTTTTGCTGGTTCTTGCAATAATGGGTTTTAACGCTATCGGTGGACAAAAATATGTTGAAGCGGTGAGAGTTAGTGTAACAGGATTTGTCCAAGAACACGCATTTGAAAGTGCTAAAAAGATTGGTAATTTTTCTGGTTTGAATGAAGAATTCCAGATTGATAATGCAGTTAATCTTGTAGGTTACAAGGCTGTTATTGCTGAGCATAAGGCTAGTGGACAAAAAATGATTATTGTTGATTCCGGTAAAAAACCGCTTTTGACGCAGCAGGATATAAAAAGTAATAATGTAGATAAAAAATTAAAAGATTTGTCTGAAAAATTCAAATATCAGGCGATTACGGTACAGGATATCAAGGTTACAAATCGTGGAAACATGAATATTTACGGTAAGTCTGTGCCTTATGCTAAATTTGAAGCTCATGTAACAAAACTTCCTTTCTCAGATATATCCGGAATTGTAGCGAGTGTAACAACATCTGATGGTGCTGAAAAATTGGCATTATCTGTTAGTGAAAAGAAAAAATATTCACAGCTGATTACAAATGAGTTTTATAAGGGTGTAAAAGAAAACTAAAGGTATAGCACAGACAAGCTTAGAATTAATAAAATTAGTAATTAAATGAAACAGCTGATAGTTGTGTATACGTATCACACCCCTCACCCCAACCCTCTCCCACAAGGGGCGAGGGAGAAAAGTTAAAGCCGACCCAATATGAAAAGTCTTTTTGCCTACTTTTTCTACAGAAAAAGTAGGTTGGAAAAACAACAGATTTGTTGCAAAACATGAGTTATAATAAAAATGTTAAAAGACAAGTTAAACAAAAAGGAGATAACAATGGCAACACAACAAGAAGAAAATTTAATCAATTTGTTGGATGGATACGTAGAAAAAGGTGGTCACCACTTGAATGTAAATGTTTTTAATCGTGAAACATTGCTTGATGCGCAGAAACATCCGGAAAATTATCCGCAGTTGACGGTTAGAGTTTCTGGATATGCGGTTAATTTTATTAAATTAACTAAGGAACAACAAGATGATGTAATTTCAAGAACATTTCATAATTCATTAAGCTGCTAGATTTGCGGTGTGGATGATGATTCTTTCTCTTTTGAACTAATCGAGAACCAACTTAAATAACATGTCAGTAGGGCTTGGGTAACTAAGCCCTTTTATATTACAGAATTTTTTAATTCTGTTGGGTTGGTTATAAATTCTTCAATGTTATTCATAGTTGTTGTGAGAATTCTTTGGATTGCTTCTTTCGTGTTGTAGGCAATGTGTGGTGTTATGATTACGTTTTCTAATCGAAAGAGCTGCGAATTTATTATGGTTTGCTCTAGGGTGAATTTATCAAGCCTGTTGAGCCCGACTGTGTAATCGAAATCTGTTATTGTTTCTTCTTTTTCAAGTACGTCTAATCCAGCGCCTGCGATTTCTTTGTTTAGGATTGCATTGTATAGAGCTTTAGAATCTATAAGCTCGCCGCGTCCTGTGTTAACAATTATTGCAGATTTTTTCATTTTTTTGAAACTATGTTCATCAAACATGTGGTAATTTTCTTTTGTGAGTGGTGCGTGAATAGAGATGAAATCAGAGTTTTTGAGAAGTGTATCAAAATCTACGTATTTTATGTTTAAAGATTGCTTGAGTTCTTCACGCTCAAATTTGTCAAAGGCAAGAATATTCATGTTGAGCCCGTTGGCAATTTTTGCGAAGGCAGAACCGATGGCACCTAAACCTACTATGCCGATGGTTTTGCCGGATAATTCTATGCCGATTAGATTGTTTGGACAGACTTTTCCGTCTTTGAATTCAGTGTGAGATTTTGTTACACGCCTGCAAACGTCGAAGAGGAGAGCAAGGGCGAATTCTGCAACTGTTATGTTGCCGTAGTTTGGTGAGTTTACAACTCGGATAGAATTCTTCTTGCAGTAATCTATGTCTACGTTGTTGTAACCTACGCAACGTAGGGCGATGAGTTTAAGATTGGAGAACTGTTGGAGTACACTTTTCGTTATGCGTGAGGAAGTGAACGCTGAAATTATGTCTGCATCAAGGTATTGTGGATTAATTTTAGTTATGTCGTTGAGTGAATTGTGTTCCAAAAAATAGGTGAACTTGTTTTCGTTATGTTTTTTTAAGAATTTTGTTTCATAGTCTTCTACGTCAAAATATACAATTTTCATAAAAACCTCGTTTTGATAATCAACCATAGTATATCGTGTTATGGGAAAAAATCATTTAGCGAGGTAGTTAACTTTTTTTTGATTTTGTAATAGAATTGAGTTCGCAATGAGTCTAATTCTATAGATATTTTAATGTGTCGAAGTAGGACTCCGATTAGGAGTTGACTCTGAAAATTTAATAATATATTTGTCGAAGTGGCGGAATTGGTAGACGCGCATGATTCAGGTTCATGTGGGTAATTCCTTGAGGGTTCGAGTCCCTTCTTCGACATTTAACTTTTTAGAGTTCTCAAATGAGGCCTCTATTTCAGTATTTATACGACTTCCACGAGTTCCAATCATAGTTATTTTGGTTAAATCCGAAGCGTTATTTTTTAATGTCTGCTTTGCAATATCAGAGTGGATTTCAAGAGTTCCAGTCAATGATTCTAAACTTTGTGAAAATTCTTGTTTCTTTTGTAATTTTATTTGTCTTAAATACTCGAATGCAGGTCTTAATTTTACTTTAAGTTTATTTGCTTCTTCATTATATATAATACTTTCAGTAATAGTATTGAGTATTAATCTTTTTTCTTCCAATGTTGCCTTTAAATAAAGTTCGGGAATTCTATTCGCAAAGTCTATCAATATACTTATACGCTTAGTTGTGTCTTTAGAATTTTCAGCGAGGTTAGTAATCTTATGAGCTATAGCATCCTTTTGAGCTTCCAATTTTCTTATAATTTTAGCTCTTGTAGTTTCGCTTACTCCTAGTCTGTCAGCATTTTTCTGCATTAATTTTTCAGCAATGCAATCCACTATTTCATCGTATTGTTTTCTTAATTCATCAATAGACTTCAATGATAATATTAGGGCTATCTCGTTCAACAATTTTTGAATTAGAAAGTTTACAAGATACAGAAGGTAATTATTTATTAAACAATGATGATATGTCTGAAGCTGAAGCTTTACAGTGGCTTAATGATAATATTAAAATAATTGATGAAAATAATTTAATTCCAAAACTTTTAATAGAAGAAGTTTATGAACTAGTTAATGCATATACTGCTTAAATAATTTAATAGCAAAGAAAATTTGTGCTATAATAACCTTATGGTAAAGACTTTAGAAGAAAAATTAGTAGAATTAATTAGCCAAAATCGTCTAAATTCATACAAATATGATAATAACGAGACTGATTCTATACTTCTTGAAAGATATTTGTATAATATAGAAGTATCAAAAGCACTCTACCCTATTTTATCCATACTGGAAATATCTTTAAGGAACAGAATTAATGAAGCGATTGAGAAGACTATAAAACAAGACTGGTTAATGCACGAGATTCACAGCCAAAATATTCTGCTTACAGGTGAATTTAATAAACTTCAAGATGCAAAGCAAAAACTTATAAAAAAAGGTCATAAAAATTTTACAAAAGACGATTTAATCGCTGAACTTTCTTTAGGGTTTTGGATTTATCTATGTGGAAGGAAATATAAAAATACCTTATGGCACAAAAAAGATTTCTTTAAAACTGTATTTGCAGACTATCCAAACTTCTCTGAATTTGATAAATTAGGTAAAATTACTCCCATTCTGCAATTAATGTTAAAATTGAGAAATAGGGTATTTCACCACGAAATTGTTGTTAATTATCCGTATGGAATACAGAATTGTTACAATGAATTAAGACGGCTTTTGAGTTATATTTCAAAAGATAGCGTTTTATATCTTAATAAGATTTGTGATTTCAATAGTGTTGTAGCAAAGAAAAAACCTTAGAAACTCAACTGAATGGAAGTCGCTAAGGTCATACACTATTATTATTTACCATAATTCAATATTTGTCAAGTGTTTAGCCTCATTTTGTTACATGGGATCAACTTTTCATCGAGTTTTATAATCAAAAAAAATAAATAAAAAATTTTATGAAAATATTTAAAAATATTTTTGTTTTAAAGAACTAAGGATATAGTTTAAAGTATTGTTATACTTATTAAAAAAGTAATTAAATAATATAATAAAAAATAAAAATGATATAACAATAGATATTAAGCGCACTCTAAACCTAATGCTAAACGCATATTGTAATAAACTTGTGTTGATTCTTTTATTGTGCTAATAATACTGTTATAAAGTTCCAAAGTCGGGAGCTTTATGACATTTTTATTTTAAGAATGTTTCGATATATTGTAAATATTCATTAAAATCTTTGTCACCATCAATAATTTGCTTTAAGTTTTCCATGTAAATATCAAATTTATGATTTTTTTCTTGTTTAAGAGCTTCTAGTCGATTAAAATTTCGTTTTGAAATAACTGTATTTTTTTGAGTAGTTTGATCTTTTCAGTTAGTTTGATTTTTTTGCCACGATTTAGTAAACACGCATATTGTATCGGTCGGAAGTTTCGGAAAAAGGAAAAATCAAACTGGTTGAAAACGGTCTTTTTCCGGTCTGTTTTTTTGCGATGATTTTAGTCCTAAAATCAATAATAGCTCAATTTGGCATTTAGTTTGATTATTTCAGTTAGTATGATTTTTTCGGCAAGTCCGTTTTGAAATAAAATACTGTTTTAATTACACATATCAATAATTGTGTACCCTTTTCGCTCAGCTTCTTCTAAATATTCCTTAGGCAAATTTCTTAAATCAATTGAGTAAATTGCAACAGGCTTAGGGTTTTTTACTAATGCCTCTGTTGGTATCTCCGGGCGGATAAATGCATTTTCACCCTCTAAATTACAAAGTAGTTTTTCGTATGCCTCTGCAAAATCTTTATCTATTTTTTTTATATTTTCAATATCCCATTTATTGTCAAGATTTACCATTTTTATTTTTTCTAAACGAGATATAAAGTCTTCTTTTGACAATTTCAATATTTTACATAATCTGTCTTGTACAAAATTTCTATAATCTAACAAATCATCAGAAATAAAATAATCTTCCATTAAATTATCGATATTTCTAGACACTGACCATATATCCGTATCACAAGCCAAAATCTGTTTGTTTGGTGAAACTTGAAGGAAATATCCGTGATAACCAGTTGGATAATACTTACCGGAGCCTATATAGTTAGCACAAATAATTTCATCACTCATAGGATTTTGAAAGTACTCAAAATTTACTGTATTAGGTTTAAATGCTCGACGTCCTGATGTCATTCCTGCATCTGGTGTATGCAAATATCCACAAAGTCCATTAATTTGACTAGCTTTAGTAACAGGTATTTTATATTCTTTTCCATCACGAATAAAAGTAGTTAATACTGATTTAGAAGTAATCGTTTCTAATGATGTTTGCGGCAATGCCATACTGTATCTTATATTTCCTAACCTAGACGCTATCAACTTGTCAAAATTTCTAGTAAAACCTGTTGTATATTTTTGTTTATATAGCAATTTAGCTAATTCAAAATTATTAAAATCTTTCAATTCATAGGCTATTTTATTAAGCACTATTTCTCTTGTCTTATCATAAGGTGCAATTTTAGAATATTCCATAAATATAGATGGTGCATCAGAGTTTTTTACTATATTAAATATTCTTTCTATTGAATTTGTACTTAAATTTAAGCATTTTGCGACATTTGCGGCTTCATATGCCATTTCATAAATATCATCAGCACTTTTCGTTCTTTTAGTTAGCAAAGATGCTAATGATACAATAATCTTGTCTTCTTCGCAAAGTTTTTTAAATTCCGCATCATTAACAATATTTTCTAATAGTTTAACATTTAAGACCGATGGTCTTTTTCTACCCATCTTAGAATATATATTAGTTATAATTTTTGAAACATTAAAACATTCTTCATTGGTTAATATATTCTTTCCTTTATTTTTTGTTAAATTTGATATTAAGCTCTTAAGATTATTAAAGAATTGCTCGCTATTTTCTATTGGCAAATTTTCAAGACTAATTTTAATATCAGAAGATAGTTCGTGTATTAATTTTGTATATTCATCTTCATTTTTTGGTATAGCAGGAAACATTGCTTTACCTTCTAAGCATTTAATATCATTGTAACTTTTTGCTGAAATTAACTTTTGAGCTAAATGTCTTTTTTCAACAACAGTCATATAGGAGAGTTCTTTATTAAAAAATTCTAAATAATTACAAGTACAGTTTGACATTAATATTTCTTGAATTTTTTCTTTTGGCAAATTTAATGTTTCTTTTAAATACGTATAAAACTCATCTAACATTAGTACGTTTGAATATTTATCACTAGGAATTTCTATTAAACCAATCACATCTCTTGAGTATCCATCTTTGAATAGTCTACTTCTAAATAATTCTTCTGCGGCTTCTTGTTCTTTATATGAAAGTTTCCTAAATGGTTTAATAACTTTTTTTGGCTCACACAAACCTTCTGATGCAAAACTTACTGTTGTAAAATCAGAAATTTCAGAAGGATATACTTTGCATAAAGGTTTCGAATAAGCCTTTTTGCCTATCTTTAATGCTTTTTCACCAATTTTTAGAACGGTATTTATCCCCATAAAATCCCCCGACTAGTCTTATATATACAAAGTTGTTTTCTTATCCAAAATTGCCTAAATTTTGAAAATTATGAAAGATTTGTTACAAAAATTGTCCAAAAATTAGACAAGAAACTAGCCAGTTGGCTAGTTGATATTGTTACCGACAAGAGTTAATCTGATTGTGTAATAGATTAAATTTGGAGGATTTAGTAAAAAGATAAATTAAAAATACATGCTCGTGGGTTCGAATTCCATGGGCTCCACATCAAACTGAGTGTTCAAAATACTCAAACCGACTGTTCTTATACAATAACATCATATATTTTTGCAACTTTGTGAAAACCACTCTCTTTTGAGTTAGTTGCTTTTAATTTATTTTGTTCTGCTAAAAAAGATACGTTTTTTATTTCCTCTGATAATTTGCTTTCTTCTCTTGTCAAGCGAGCTTCTTTTTGGATGCATTCAAATACTTTTGCAAATTTTTTTTGCAATTTCGTTATCTGTCAATTTTTCTAACATAATTCTTAGTGAATCTTTAAATATATATTGTCGGTTTGTTTCTGTGGTAACTGTGCTGAAACCATCCTGAGCATTTTTTCCTTTTTCAAGGGTATTGCAATATAATGTACCATTGAGTTTTTTGTGTTGTTTTCAAATATTTTTTGTATATTAGTTATACGTTTTGAATTTACAGAAGAACCCCTTACAATTAATTTTGCTTGAAAAGCTTGTAGTATTACTTGTATTGTTTTGAATATTCATATAAACCTCCAATCAAGTATAAACTTGAACATGAAAAAATTTACTACCTAATTTTTACAAATCTCTTGATTTTTTCCTGTTTACTTGCTAGACTTAAGTAACGATAAACAAATCGTGCCTGTTGGCACTCTGCCGAAGAAAAAGTTGACTAAACGTCAAGTTTTTCTGAGAGGTAGGTAGCGCCGCTAACGCAAGACACAGGCAAGTGATATTGAAAACTAAATAATAAAAGTCGTCACGGGACTGTGGCGCAGCGGTAGCGCAGAGGACTC
>OBLI01000067.1_pt1 | contig 100084 bp, 75 predicted proteins | sample 1519701 | NCBI WGS metagenome assembly OBLI01 (sample SAMEA3663005, study PRJEB22513) | pig gut metagenome | biome: pig gut; feature: pig-associated habitat; material: faeces | place: France | collected 2012
CGCTCGTTCTTTTGTCTTCGGACTTGTCTAAAGTTGAAAAAGTTCTTGGCTGGACAGATTCTCAAAGAACAATAAGTGCAACAAATGTTGAAAATGCCGAAAATTATGTAACAAAATGGACATCAATCACTGCTTACATTCCAGATTATGCCGAGCGCAATTCGCACTTTTACGGGCCAATGCGCATTGTAGCAATCCGCCCTAAGGAGCTTGTGATTGCAGACTGCGGCGCAAACTTTGTCCTGCCTGATTATATCGGAAAAAAGAACGGAAAAATGTTCACGCACAACAGGCTAATGACCGTAAACCTGCGCAACTTTGCCATAGGCTGCAAAAAAGAATTCAGCGAAAGTGAGCTAAAGTTCAAAGACCTGATGATCAGCGGCGGAATTGAAGCCACAAGCGCAAGTCCTTACGACGACAAATACGTAGACGAAAAATAAAGTAACTATATTTGCACAACGGACTGGGTACGTTTTTTATCGTTGTTTTGACATTTCAGTACTTTCTGTCATAAAAGCTGAAGGAATACTTCCTAAGACCCGTAGCGATACTTCCTAAGAGGCTGAGTAATACTTCCTAAGACCCTAAGGAATACTCTCTAAGGCTCTTAGGAATACTTACTTCAGGTCTTAGGGATATTCACTTCAGGTCTTAGGAATACTCACTTCAGGAGTTAGGAAGTATTCCTTCAGCGGCAATGTTTTCCTCCCTCCAAAAGTTCCACTTTACGCAAGGTTGTTTTTTTCGTAAAATAACGTCCTATGGAATTTACTCAAGAGAAAATCGACTCGTTGACAGTCAATGAAGTTGAAATTATGAAAAAAATCGCTGAGGAGCTGAATATAAAAGTTCCTCAGGTAAGCGCGGTCATCAGCCTTGTTCAGGAAGGATGTACTATTCCTTTTATTGCACGTTATCGCAAAGAAAAGCACGGCTCTCTTGATGAGCTTCAGGTGCGTGAATGCGACCACTTGTTTACTTCCTATAAAAACCTGGAAGAACGCCGCCTTGAAATTGTAAAAGGCATATTTAACCAGAACAAACTCACTGAATCTTTGTACAATGCCGCAATGGGAGCCAAAACTCTTTCTGAGCTTGAAGACTTGTGGGCGCCATTTAAAAAGAAGAAAAAGACACGCGGAATGGTTGCGCAGGAAAAAGGACTTGAGCCTTTGGCAGATGCCATGTATGACCTTGATGACGCTGCTCTTCTTGAAAAGGCAAAGGAATTCATAAAGACAGATAACGAGGATTCGGCTTTAAATGTTGAAACTTCGGAAGATGCGATTGCCGGCGCAAAGGATATTGTTGCCGAGCGTGTTGCTCAGGATTCCAAGAACCGCGAAACAGTCCATTCACTTTATATGGAAACCGGCTCAATTGTCACAAAAGGAATTGTTCCAGACGGACAGGATGCCGAGACTGTTGAAAAAACTTCTACATATAAAATGTACTGGGATTACAGCGAACCGTTGAATCAGGTTAAGCCGCATAGAATTCTTGCAATCAACCGTGCAGAACGTGAAGGCGCACTTGAAGTTACAATTTCTGTTGATGTTGACGAGGCTGTAAAAGTTATTCAGAAAAAATACACAATTAACAACAAGGCTTTTTCTGAAGCTATTGAAGACGGAGTTGTGCGCCTTTTAAGCCCTGCTGTTGTGCGTGAAATCCGAAGCGATGAAACTGATGAAGCTGACGAGCATGGAATTGGAATTTTCAGTGAAAACTTAAAGAACCTCCTGATGACTCAGCCTATAAAAGGCAGCCGCGTTCTTGGTGTTGACCCTGGAATCCGCACTGGAACAAAATGCGCCGCCCTTGATGAAACTGGAAAATATCTGGGCTACTTTTTGATTAAGCAGGTTGCAGATCCAGAAGGCTCATATAAAGCAATCAATGATGCGATTGACAAGTACGATATTCAGGTTGTCGCAGTCGGAAACGGAACAGGAAGCCAGGAAGTTCAGGCGATTGTAAGCAAGGTAATAAGCGAAAATTATTCTGATGTTATGTATACTGTTGTTGATGAGTCCGGAGCCTCTGTTTATTCTGCAAGCGACATTGCCCGCGAGGAATTCCCGGAGCTTGACCTTACAATCCGCGGCGCAATTTCAATGGGAAGAAGATTGCAGGATCCTCTTGCCGAGCTTGTAAAAATCGACCCGAAGGCAATCGGTGTTGGACTTTACCAGCACGATGTAAACCAGAAAAAACTTTCGGATACTTTGGATGAAGTAGTTGGCTCTGTTGTAAATCAGGTTGGCGTGAACTTGAACACTGCGAGCGCAAGCCTTTTAAAATATGTTTCTGGAATCAACAGTTCTCTTGCAAAAAAAATTGTTGCCTACCGTGATACAAACGGAAAAATAACAAGCCGCGAGGATTTGAAAAAAGTTTCGGGGCTTGGACCAAAGGCATTTGAGCAGTGCGCGGGATTCTTGAAAATTCCAGAAAGTTCAAATCCGCTTGATAACACTTGGGTTCACCCGGAAAACTACGAAGTTGCAAAAGAAGTTCTTCCGCTTGTTCAGAAAAAGGAAAAGATTTCCGCAGAGCTGAAAAAGCAGCTGGAAGAAAAATACAGTGTCGGAGAAACTACAATTAACGATATTGTTGAAGAGCTTGCAAAACCTAACCGTGATCCGCGCGACGGCTATCCTGCTCCAATCATGCAGAAAGGCGTTTTGAACTTTGAAGACCTCAAGGTTGGAATGAAAGTTACCGGCAAGATTAAAAATGTTGTTGACTTTGGCGCGTTTGTAGATATCGGTTTGCATGAAACTGGACTTATTCACATTTCTGAGCTTAGCGACAGTTTTGTTTCTGATCCAATGGACGTAATCAAGGTTGGCGATGTAAAGGAATTTACAATAATCGATTTGGACACAGACCGAAAAAGAATCAGCCTTTCATTAAAATCTGATGCTGCAAGCCGTCCTGCTGGAGGAGTTTCTTCTGGTGCAAAGAAAAAAGTTGTGGTTGTGAAAAAACATTCAGCTTCTGGGGAAAAGACTTCGTTCGATAAGAATAGAAAGCCTCGCCATGAAAAGCAGAATTTTGGCAGCGACGACGGAATGTACTATAATCCATTTGCGGCATTGCTCAAGAAGTAAAAAATGCTAAAAGCCTAAAAGCTTGTGCTTTGCAATGTGCATTTTTGGAACAAGTTTTTCAGGCTGACTGTAATAACAATTTGCCTTGGCTACTTTTTTAGGCGGCGGGGCAAATTGTTATTAAAAACAGATATTGCTATTGACACTCGCTGTTATTTTTCATATTATATAAGAACATATTACGATGCTGGGTAGAGCAGTTGGCAGCTCGTCGGGCTCATAACCCGGAGGCCGTTGGTTCAAGTCCAACCCCAGCTATAAAAACTTCAGATTCGCTCTGAAGTTTTTTTTTGTTTTAAATCCATCTGTTGGACTTGAAGCGAAACTTGCGCCGACCAAATGGGAGGAAGAGCAGACAGGAAGTCTGCGTAAGCAAGTGAAGCCGGGCTGGAATATTGACGCAGGACGCGGAAATATGGAAGCCAAGTCCAACCCCAGCTATAAAAAACTTCAGATTCGCTCTGAAGTTTTTTTTGTTTTGAAACACTTGTCCTATGATAACAACCTTTTTTTCGTGCTATAATCAACGCAGAAATATTTTTTGGAAGAAACAATGACCGACTCAGAACTCAAAACCTTAAAAGATAACCTCTGGCACGCCGCAGATGTTCTTCGTGCCGGAGCACACCTAGCAGCAAATAAATACGGACAGCCAATCTTAGGACTCATCTTTTTGCGCTATGCAGACATTCTTTATAAACAGTACAAAGCGGAAATTGAAGCAGAATACAATAAGTCAAAAGGCACGCGCGCCGAAAAATCCATAAAGGACATTTCAATCAAATACTGCGGTTTTTACCTCCCGGAAGAAGCTTATTACACAGCAATCAACGACGCGCCAGATGACGCAAACAAAGCGACACTTGTAAAAAAGGCGATGGAAGCTATAGAACGCGAAAACGAAAAGATGGACGGAGTTCTTCCAAAAGAAGTGTACGGCCAGCTCGTACCCGAAGAAGAACCGGAACTTCTTTCCAAAATCATGCGTATCTTTATGGATATTCCGGAAAATATCAGCGTAGACCTCTTTGGCGAAATTTACGAATTCTTTCTTGGCGAGTTTGCCCTTCAGGAAGGAAAAGACGGCGGAACCTTCTATACGCCAGCAACCGTAGTCCGCTACATGGTAGAAGTTCTTCAGCCACAGAATGGCGAAAAGAAAATCTTAGACCCAGCCTGTGGTTCCGGCGGTATGTTTGTTCAGGCAGCCCGCTTTATGCACCGCCATAACAAAGCCTCAGACGAAGTAATGAAGTTCCGCTGTTATGGTGTAGAAAAAGAACCCGACACCGTAAAGCTTGCAAAAATGAATCTTCTTTTGAACAATGTCCGCGGCGAAATTGTAGAAGCAAACTCTTTTTATTCAGACCCTCACAATGCAGTAGGCAACTTTGATTACGTAATGGCAAATCCGCCTTTCAATGTAGACGAAGTTGTTTACGACAAAGTAAAGGACGACCCCCGCTTTAACATTTACGGCGTTCCAAAAAACAAATCAAAAACCGCAAAAAAAGGCAGCGACAAAAAAGAAACAGTTCCAAATGCAAACTACCTCTGGATAAGCTACTTTGCAAGCTCCCTCAACGAAAAAGGAAAAGCAGCCCTCGTTATGGCGAACTCCGCAAGCGATGCCGGCGGTTCAGAACTGGAAATCCGCAAAAAGATGATAGAAGAAGGAATCATCAGCCAGATGGTAACCCTTCCAAGCAATATGTTTTCTTCCGTTACACTTCCTGCAACCCTCTGGTTCTTCGACAAACAGAAAACTCAAGACGAGCAGAAGAAAGACAAAATCCTTTTTATAGATGCCCGCTCAATTTTTACCCAGGTAGACCGCGCCCACAGAAAGTTCAGCGACGAACAGATAAAAAATCTGGGAATCATTACCCGACTCTACAACGGCGACACCCAGTCCTTTAAAGACCTCATAGCAGAATACACCACCGCCCTTAAAGCCGCACCAGAAGCCAGCGACGACAAAGAAGTAAAAACAAAAGCCTACTGGCAGTCACAGATCGACTGGCTCAACGAACGCTTCCCGGACGGCACCTACACCGATGTAATAGGCCTCTGCAAAGCAGCCAGCATAGAAGGCGAAGACGGCATCCGCGACCAGGATTATTCCCTCAACGCCGGCCGCTACGTAGGAGTTGTAATCGAAGACGACGGCATGACCGAAGCTGAGTTCAAAGCCAAAATGCTGGGGCTCAACAGCAAGCTTGGCAACTTAAGCAAAGAAGCCGCAACTCTGGAAAAACAGATTGCAGATAATTTGAAGGAGTTGTTTGGGGAATGAAAAATAAATTGACAATTTTAAATAATGGTTATATATTAAGGGTAACAAGACCCTGCACGCCTCTTAACAATGCGTCTCACGTGGGGTTATTTTTTTGCCCTTTTGAAATTTTTATCAGGAGGACAAAATGATTTTTTCAAAACCACCTCGAACACCTGAATACCTGGCACATAAACTAATTTCAAATGGATTGCAAGAAATTTCTGAAAAAGAATTAACGGAGATATTTCAATCCATAAATTATTATAAACTACGTGGCTATACATATCCGTATCAAGATAATACCGTTCCTAATTCCCCGTTTTTACCAAATGTAAAATGGTCTTATATTTGGAATGATTATAATTTTGATTTAAAATTGCGAGCATTGCTGTTTTCTAGCATAAGTTTTATAGAGACTGCATTAAAAACTCGTATGACGCTGGTTTCTCTGACATTGGGTGCAACTTGGTATCTGAACAACCGTTTATTTAAAAGCCAGAATGCATTCAATTCTGATTTAGCATTTTTACAGAATGATTGGAACAGGGCTTCTGAAGAATTTAAAAATCATTATGAAACGAAATATCCAGAATCTCCGAATCCGCTTGCCTGGATGATTTTTGAAACTTCAAGTTTTGGACCAATAAGCAAATTTTTTAAGAACATGAAACCGCAACTTACCGAAAAGGAATGTATCTGTAATTATTTTGGTTTTGACAAGGCTGACGGAAACAAACTTGCTACTTGGTTCCAAGTAATAAATATCGTCAGAAATATATGCGCTCATCATGGGCGACTTTATTCCAGACAGCTGATAACAACACCCCTTTTTGTTGTGCCGCAAAAGGGCTGTTGGGTTCGTGCGTGGCCCAACCCTAATAGAGTTTATGCTGCGATATGTATTATTAAGAATTTTTTAGATATTTGTAATCCGAATAATACATTTGTGGCAGAGTTAAAGAAACTTATGAAGATGGTAAGGCCGGAGCAATTGCCGTCAATGGGGTTCCCTGCAGATTGGAAGATAGAACCGTTGTTTAGTTAAAATGCAGGCGGGTAGAATTGTCACACGGATTTGATTTTGTTAACGTAAAATCAATGGAGAATTAAGATGGAAAATAAACTTTTATTACAAGCAAAGATTGTAAATGATTCGGAATACTCGACTTGGTTTGAAGAATTAAAAACTCGATACAAAAAAAGCCAAATAAAAGCGGCTGTAAAAGTGAACAGTGAGCTTTTGGAATTTTATTGGTCTCTTGGTCACGATATAGCAGCGAAAAAAGCCGAACAGAAATGGGGAAGCGGAATCATAGAAAGACTTAGCCTTGACTTTAAGAGTGCATTTCTAAAACAAAGCGGTTTTTCTACGACTAACCTTTGGTACATAAAAAAATGGTTTGTATTTTATGATAGTCATAAGGAAAAACTCCACCAGCTTGGTGGAGAATTCAAAAAATTATTTTTTTCTGTTCCGTGGCGGCATCATATAGACATAATGACAAAATGTAAGGATATTGACGAAGCAATTTTTTACATCAGTGAAACCGTTTCGAACAATTGGAGCAGAAAGACTCTTGATGATTTTATGGAAAGCAACCTTTATAAATCAAAAGGAAAAGCACTTACAAACTTCAAGACCACGTTACCAGAAATTCAAGGGCAGCTTGCACAGGAAGTTCTGAAAGACCCATATAACTTTGATTTTATGACCATGCAGCCAGGGTATGATGAAAGGGATTTTGAAAATGCTCTTACGCACAACATCACAAAAATGCTTCTTGAACTTGGAAAGGGATTTGCATTTGTCGGTCGTCAGGTTGAGCTTGTTGTTTCTGGAACATCGTATTTTATCGACATGCTTTTTTATCATGTACGGCTGAAGTGCTATGTTGTCGTTGAATTAAAAGTTGTGCCGTTTATGCCTGAATTTGCGGGAAAGCTGAATTTTTACGTTACAGCGGTGGACAAGCTGTTAAAACAAGATGATGACAAGCCCTCAATCGGACTGCTCATCTGCAAATCAAAAGACAACACAAAAGTTGAATGGTCATTTGACGGATTGCAAAAACCGCTCGGCGTTGCATCGTACAACACAAACATTGCCAAGGTTAAAGCTGCATTGCCAACGATTGAAGAAATAGAAAAAGGACTTTCCGAAAATATTTATACGGAAAACTGAAAGATTGTCACACGGATTCGAGCCGCCTAACGGCGTCTCTGTTAAAACTGTCATCCTGAACTTGATTTGGGATCTATGATTGTCACACGGATTTGTTCACGCCTAACGGCGTTCACGAATGGAGAATTGAAAATTGAAAATTAACTTAAATGATAAATGGACAATAAAAAAAGCAAAAGAACTCTATACATATACTTCTGGAATTTCAAAGGGTTCTCAGTTTTTCGGTACGGGCTATCCATATTTGACTTTTACAGAAATCTTTCATAATTATTTTGTTCCTGATGAACTAACTAGCTTAGTCCAATCCAATGACCGTGAAAGAGAAAACTGTTCTATAAAAAGAGGTGATGTTTTCTTAACAAGAACTAGTGAAACCGATAATGAATTAGGAATGAGCTGTGTTGCCTTAAAAGATTATCCAAATGCAACATTCAATGGTTTTACAAAACGATTACGTCCATTGACAGATGATGTTATTCCAGAATATGCAGGATTCTATTTTCGTTCGCCAATCTTTCGAGCTGCAGTTACGTCAATGTCTTCAATAATCACGAGGGCAAGTCTAAATGAAAAAATGTTGGATAAATTGCCAGTTTGTTATCCATCTAAAAAAGCACAAAAAAAAATCGCCTCAATACTTTCAGCTTACGACAACCTCATACAAAACTACAAAAAGCAAATAGAAGCCCTGCAAACCGCCGCCAGCGAACTCTACAAAGAATGGTTCGTCCGCTTCCGCTTCCCCGGCTGGCAAAATGCAAAGTTCGGAAATGGAATACCAGAGGGGTGGAAGGTTGAAAGGTTAGGTAATCTTGCTGAAATAAAAAGTGGAAAAAGACTTCCTCAAGGATATAATTTTTCAGATTACCCAACAAGGCATCCTTATATCCGTGCTCGTGACATAAAACATGGAAATATTGATTCAAATGATTTCGCTTATATATCAGATGAGGTATATCAAAAATTGAAACGATATATTGTAGATGAGAATGATATTTTATTAACAATTGTCGCAAATATTGGTGATGTAGGTTATGTAAATAAATCCTTACTGGGGTTTAATCTAACAGAAAATGCTGTTCGACTTACAAATTATTCAAAAAGAATTGAACCTAGATATCTATGTTATTATTTATCTCAACCTGCTACGAAAATTTATATGGAAGGTCTTGCTGTTGGTGCTGCTCAAGCTAAGTTAGGGATTTATAAAATTGAGACAATAAAAGTATTACTTCCAAATATCAATATACAGAAAGACTTTTCAAGGCGAATTACATTAATTCATACCAAAATTGATAATCTCAATAAACAAATCACCAACCTAACCCAACAGCGCGACCTCTTGTTACCACGCCTCATGAGCGGCAAATTGGAAATATAAATTAAAAAAGGAAGGTAAAAAAATGAGTTATTTTGCAGAACAAAAAACAATAAGAGAATTATTAACATCTCAATTATATCGTATTCCAAGAAATCAAAGAAAATATGTTTGGAATCATGATAACTGGGAAGATTTGTTTTCAGATTTAGAGTTTGCAACTTCTAATAATACAAATCATTTTATAGGAAGTATTGTTTTATTAAAGGAAAAAGAAAAAGTTGCTGGTTTGCCAAAATTTACCGTTATTGATGGACAACAACGATTATTTACAATTACAATCTTTTTATCTGCATTGCTATTTACGATGAAGAAAAATAATTTGGAATCAGATTATTATGGAACTGAAAAATATATTGCAACAAAGGATGATAAGAATAATTCACACCATATTTTTTATTCATCATATCATTTAGGATTAGATAAAATAATAAGCGCAATTCAGACCATACCTTTTGATGAAGTTCCTACGCTATCTTCATTCTTAAAGATTTATATTACAGATAAGAAAAAAGATAAAAATATCGAAGAAGCATTTGAATACTATGTACAAAAAATTGAGGAATATATAACTGAACAAAATGGCGATGCGGGAAAAATTACAGTTTTACGAGATTCAATTATAAATACAGAATATGTACGTATCGAAGCTACAACAGAAGAAGATTCTTATACTATCTTTGAAATATTGAATGCTCGCGGTCAAAACTTAGCAGACCATGAATTATTAAAAAATTATGTTATGCGTTATATAAGACCAATTGAAAAGGTTGATGAGGTAAAACAAGAATGGGAAGATATGGAAAAACTTCTTGGAGCAGGAATTAATAAATATCTTTTACACTATCTAATCCATAGATACAGAATAAATGATAATGACAGGAAGGATGCATATAAAGCAATAAAAACTTTTGTAAAGGCAAATAATGTAGAATCTTTTTTTAGTGATTTTATTCAGAAGTCTGTTTATTATTCAAAATTATATAATCCTCTTTTAGTTGATTCTGAAGGAAATCAAATTTGTTCATCTGTGGAGTATTCAATTTTTAAATTCTTTAAATCAAAAAGACAGGAACAATTTAGACCAGTAATTCTTAGTCTAATGCACCAATTAGATTTAGAGAAAATAACAAATGAAGAGTATGAAAAATCAATAAAATTTATTAAACAATTTTTTATCTGTTATACACTTATTGGAAAAGAAAAATCCAATACAATAACATCTGTTATTTCTGAATATGCTTATAATTTAGAAAAGAATTTTGATGATGAGTTATTACCTAAATTTTATGAAAGTTTTAAAAAACGAATTCCTAATAAAGAATGGTTTAAGAAAGCTTTTTCTACGATCGGTTATTCAAATCATTTTAAATTTTATAAAGATCCTAAAGAAACTGAAAAAGCAAAGCTTGTATTGGAAATATACGAAGAATATCTGGGAAATAAAAATATGCCAGCAGAATACACTATCGAACATATTTTACCAGATTCTGAAGGAGAACAAAACTCTAATATAGGAAATTTATTACCTCTAGAAAAGAATTTAAATAAACGGTGTGATAACTTGCCATTAAAGCAAAAAATACCTATTTACAAGGAATCTGAATTCAAAAGTGTTAAGAGATTCGTAAATTCTTATGAAAACAAAGAAGATACTTTTAGTGTAGAAAAAAGAATGACTCATTTGGCTGATGATTTTTATAAAATGATTAATTCTTAACACAGGTATAAGTTTTATAAAAATTTATAATGGAGAGAATGTAATGACTAAAAAAATATTATCAGATGAAGCAATCGATACTTTTGAAAACGATTTATTAAATCGTAAAAGCTTTGTTGAAAATCTTTCTTCTTCTCTGCTTTCATGGAATGATAAAAAATCATTAGTAATTGGTCTTTTTGGGAAATGGGGCTCTGGTAAAACTTCCATTATAAATCTATTAGAAAAACAGTTGTCTTCCGAAAAAGAAAAAAAATCATCAAAAGATAAGAAGAAATCTCCAATCGTAATTAATTTTAATCCTTGGGGATATTCTGAAACAGAAGATTTATTAGAACCATTTATACGACAGATTCAAGCAACATTAAAAGGACCTGATAAAATAAAAGGCTTTGGAAAGAAATTAGAGTTATATTTGAATTTAATCAAATTGACACCTACAAAACAATCTATGCTTTCTTTTTGGTCAGCTATAACAATGGTTTTATCTTTTGTAGGAATAAGTCTGCCGCAATTGTTTCCAAATCTTTGCAATGAAATAAAAGAAATTTCAAAATGGATATCACCAATAACACTAATAGTTTCCTTTAGTATTATAGTATGTAATATCATTCTTTCTGTTATTAAGATTCGAAATGAAAATTTAGATGAATCTGTTTCAAAAATCAAAAAAGATATTGGTAATATTTTAGATAAAGAAAATAGAAAATTAATCATCATTATGGATGATATCGACAGATTATCATCACAAGAAATAAAACAGCTTTTCAGAATTGTTCGTTCTAATGCTGATTTTCCAAACACAATATACCTGCTTTCTTTTGATCGAGAAATTGTAGAAAAAAGTCTGGATATTCAAAATAGAATTGATGGTAGAGAATACTTGGAAAAGATTATTAATATCGAATATGATTTACCAGCTATTCCACCATCTACATTAAGCAGAATTTTGATGGACGAATTAAAAAATATTGCACAGAATTTTACTGAAGATCAGAATTCGATTTTTGGAATAGAAAATACAAAATGGGCTTATGTATATAATTCGATAGTTTCAAATCTTACAACTATTCGTGAAATCAAAAGATATGTAAATGCAGTTCAATTCAAATTATCACAGTATATTAATAAAGGCGTTTTAGAAATCAATCTTATAGATTTTCTAGCTATTGAGTTTATTCGTTTGAAATTCCCAGAGTATTATGATTTTATCAGAGAAAATAAACTATGGTTTATTACTTCTAAAGAAAGTCTAGAATATAAAATTCCAAACAAAAAAGAAAGATACGATAAATGGTTTTCCGAAAGTTTTAATGAATCATATACAGAAAATGATAAAGATTGTTTGGATTGCATCTTAGCTCAAATCTTTCCAGCTATTAGATATTGTTCAAAAAATGTATCAAGTATTCTGGCCCCAACTTCGTATTATAATAATGATAAATATTGTTCCATTGCTTCAGAAAAATTTTTTGATGTGTATTTTAATCATGTGCCAGGCATTCCTAAGAATGATTGTTCAAATTATGATGTTCAGTTAGTTAAATCATTATCTAACAATTATGATGAATTGAGTAAAACATTTAGACAATATATCAAAGATGAAAAAATCTTATCTTTATTGCAATTATTGGAAAGCAATTCCCTTTCAGACTCATTTATTGAAGAAAAGAATTATGTACCTTATTTTTCAGCATTATTTGATATTGCAGAAGAACTTCCTGATGGGAATGATTTTTGGAATTTTGGCAGTGATACCACTGTTTTTAGAATTTTTTACTTCTTAATAAAAGAAAAAAGTAAGGAACAGAATTCTGAATTATTGAAAAAACTCATAGCAAACACAAAAGACATTTATATGTTTATTCATATTCTTTATATGGATAAAGAATGTATTGAAAAAAAGAATTTCCACCAAATGATAATCACTCAAGATTCATATAATGAATTAAATGATATGCTTTTGATAAAAATACAAGATAATAAAGAAACATTGATATCAAGAAAATTCTATACTCGAATTTGTTATTATTGGAATTCAAAAAATGAGGAATCATTCCAGAAGTATGCTGGCGAAAAGATTAAATCCGATGATGATTTCTTAGATGTTATTGATAGTATGATTTATAATATACGGTCTGCAACAGAAAGTCAGGTATTTGAAAATACAAGATTTAATTATGATGCACTGAAATTATTTTGTGATTTAGAAGTTGCTAAAAACAGAATAGAATCAATAATTAATGTGAATAAAGAATTATATAAGAGTCATAAAAAAGGATGTGATTTTTTTATTAGATTTTATGACTATCGAGATAATGACTTTATACCACCAATAATAGAGTAAGGATTTTTACATTTCGCAAAATTAAAAATTTATCGTTTTTGCGAAACAGAATAGAAGAAAATAGGGGAAATCAGCGGTAAATTTCCCCTATTTTGTGCAAATACACATTTCATGCACAAAATATAAAAAATATTGTGCACGTCTTGACAATATGCGCAAACAGACGGAAAATATAGTTAATGACTAAACTTCCATACAACATTGATTTTGACGATGTTCAGATACTCAAAGCCCTTAATAACGCCAATCATAAACTTGGGCAGCTTAATGGGGCGATTAATTTGTTGCCAAATCCTTATGTTATTTTTAATGCCATCACATTAGGCGAAGCTAAGGAATCTTCGGAAATAGAAAACATTGTTACTACTTTTGATGAGATTTTTAAGGAGATGTCTTATTCAAAAACAAATCCCGCATCAAAAGAAGTCTTAAATTATCGTCAGGCAATGCTCAAAGGCTACAATCTTGTAAAAGAAAATGGATTTTTGAGCGTAAATCATATAATTCAGATTCATCACATTGTTGAGCCAGAAGCAGGAGATTTACGAAAGCTTCCTGGAACAGTGATTATGAATACAAAGACTGGTGAAACACTGCATACTCCACCACAGAATTATGAAGAAATTTCTGACTATCTTACAAATCTTGAAAAATATATAAACATCAAAGATCTGGAAGATACGGATGCAATTTTAAAAATGGCAGTAATTCATTTTCAGTTCGAGTCCATTCATCCATTTTATGACGGCAACGGTCGAACAGGCCGAATGATAAACGTTCTCTATTTAACACTTGCAAAAAAACTTGATATTCCGATTTTGTATTTAAGTAAGTATATAAATCAAAATCGCCAAAAGTATTATGAATTGTTAAATGCCACACAACAGGATTTATCAAAGATAAAAGATTTTGTTCTGTTCATGATTCAGGGAATTTATGAAATGTCAGATTTTACTCTAAATTTTATAAATTCCTTTATGAAAACAATGAATGATGCGTCTAATCTGATTAAAGAACGATGTCCAAAGATTTATTCACAGGAATTTGTTGAGCATTTGTTTTTTGATTTTTATACCAAAAATGAATTTCTTTGCGAAAAGCTTGGCATCAGCAGAAATACTTCAAGCAAGTATCTGCACGAACTGACAGAAGCTGGAATTCTGATTGAAGAAAAAGTTGGCAAAACAAAATTATATAAAAATGCATTCTTGTACAATTTGATCAGGTTATGGTAGGAGTAGCAGTTTATGGCAAACTACATTACAGAAGACGACATTGAAGTTTCTCTTATAAATATTCTTAAAAGCGATGAGCTTGCATATAACTTTATTCAGTGTGATGCCAATCCCAATTTAAAAGAAGATTTGAATGACGGAACCAGTCGTACTTCTAAAAAGCAATGTGTTTTACCGGAACAAATAAAAACCGCACTCTATAAACTCAATCCAGATATTCCTTCTGAAAATATAGATTCAGTAATCCGTGAATTATGCCGCGACTTTACCGGCACTGACATGGTAAAAACCAATTACGATAATTACAATCTGATTCGTAACGGTAAAAAGGTTGATTTCAAAAAAGACGGAAAGCCTACTTTTGATTTTGTAAAGCTGATTGATTTTGAAAATCCTGAGAACAACATTTTTACAGCTGTTTCCCAGATGTGGATTCAGGGACAGTATTACTGGCGAAGGCCTGATGTAATCATTTTTGTGAACGGTCTACCGGTCGTTTTTGTTGAACTTAAGAATGCAATAATCAAAATAGAAGAAGCTTTTAATAAAAACCTTACAGATTATAAAAAAGATATCCCGAACCTTTTCGCCTTCAATCAGATTTGTGTTTTGAGTAATGGACTTGAAACTCGTCTTGGAGCCTGGAATGCAGATTATGAATATTTTTTTGAATGGCTCAAAGTAGATAATGAAAACGAAAAACCAAACCGCAAGGACATAAAAGAGCGTGGAGTTTCAATTGAATATTTTGCCCGCGGTCTTTGTAAAAAAGAACATCTAGTTGATTACATCGAAAACTTTATTTTGTTCCAGAATCAGAAAGTAAAAATTATTGCTAAAAACCATCAGTTTCTTGGCGTTAATAATCTTATGAAAAATGTTGAACGCCGCGAAGAGCTTAAAGGAAAACTTGGTGTATTCTGGCACACTCAGGGTTCTGGAAAATCTTATTCCATGGTTTTCTTTGCCAGAAAATGTGCCCGCAAATTAAAAGGCAATTTCACTTTCTTTATTGTTACAGATCGAACAGATCTTGATACACAGATTTACAAAAACTTTGTACGCACAGAAGTTATTGGTAATAAAGAAGAATGTCAGCCTAAAAATTCAGAGCAGCTTCGTGAATATCTTAAGAGCAATAAGAAATTCATTTTCTCTATGATTCATAAATTCCGTTATGATAAAGGAAAGAAGTATCCTGTTCTTAGCGAACGCAACGACATTTTTGTTTTGATTGATGAGGCGCACCGCACCCAGTACAAAGACCTTGCAGAGAACATGCATACCGCTTTGCCAAACGCAAACTTTATTGCCTTTACCGGAACACCGCTGCTTGGCTCAAAACGTCTGACAAACCAGTGGTTTGGCGATTATGTCTCTGAATATAATTTTGCCCAGTCGGTGGAAGATGGTTCTACAGTTCCACTTTTCTACAGCCGCCGTGTGCCGGAAGTAGGACTTACAAACAACTTTCTTGATGATGATATTGTAGACATCATTGAAGATGAAAACCTGAATGAAGAGGAAATCAAAAGATTAGAAGATTCTGGAAGCAAGATAATTGAAGTCCTTAAACGGGATGAACGTCTTGATAAAATTGCTCAAGATATTGCGCATCATTTTCCATGCCGCGGATTTCTTGGAAAAGGAATGGTAGTTTCGGTTGATAAGTTTACCGCTGTAAAAATGTACGACAAGGTTCAGCACTACTGGGATTTGGAAAAGAAACAGCTGATGATAGAACGCAGCAATGCCAAGACAAAAGAAGACCGTGACGAAATAAAAGCGCGTCTTGATTACATGAACAATGTTGAAATGGCTGTAATAATTTCTGAAGACGCAGACGAAGAAAAGAAGTTTGCTGAGCAGGGATTAAATATAAAGCCCCACCGCGACAAGATGAATACTATTGTTGACGGCGTAGATATAGAAGACCGCTTCAAAAATAAAAATGATCCGCTGCAGCTTGTTTTTGTTTGCGCAATGTGGCTTACAGGTTTTGATGTGCCGAATCTTTCTACGCTCTATCTTGATAAGCCGATGAAAGGCCACACTCTTATGCAGGCAATTGCCCGTGCAAACCGAGTATATCCTGGAAAGACAAGCGGCATCATTGTTGATTATGTAAATGTGTTTAAGTATATGCAGCAGGCGCTTACCGATTATGCAACCGGCGATGACGGAAATGAGTTTCCGGCAAAAAATATTGACTATCTTCTTGAATTGATTGACCAGAGCATTGATGAGGCAGACGAGTTTTTATCGGAACTTGATATAAGCCTTGAAAAAATCAATAAACTTCCTGGAGATTTGGAAAAACTTGAAGCCTTGCGAAACGCACTGGAAATTATTTATCAAAAAGATGAAGGCAAAGAAAAGTTCCGCGTTATTACAAATACAATGCTCAATCTTTACGAAGCCAGCAAGCCAGAGATTTTTGAAATGGTCTGGCAGAACGAAAAGTTCAAGCCGTTAAAATATCTGAACGATTTAATGAGCAATAACGTAAATGATGAAAAACTTGACCGTGCAAAGGCAAGAATGCAGGCTTTGCTTGACACATCAGTCAGTTCAGAAAAACCGGAAGACACAAGCGACCCGGACGGCAAGAAATCTTCTGATTATCTCATTCACGAATTTAAAGTCATTGACCTTTCCAAAGTCGATGTGGAAGAGCTTAGAAAAGAGATTCATAAAGCCCAGTACAAGGCGATTGAAATCGATGACCTGAAAGAGTTCATTCAGAAGATGCTGCAGGTTATGATTAATAAAAACTGCGAGCGAATAAAGTTCAGTGAACGATTTAAAAACATCATAGACCAGTACAACGCCGGCGGCAGCGAAAGTGAAGATTATTATGAACAGCTCTTGCAACTTATTGAAGACATGAAAAATGAAGACAAGCGTGCTGAAACGGAATGTCTTGCCGAAGAAGAACTTGAAATGTTTGACCTGCTTATAAAAGGCCGAAAACTCACGAAAGATGAAGAGCAAAAAGTAAAGCTCGCCGCTAAAAATCTGTACAAAAAACTTACAGAAGAAAAACAAAATCTCTTTGTTGTAGACTGGTACAAGGACAATCAGGCTTCTACAACAGTAAAAGATGCAATTATTTCTTCACTTGATGCAGATTTGCCGCAAAGTTTTGATAAAGACGCATTTGACTCAAAAATAAATTTGCTGCTTAACCATTTTGTTGATATGTCTGTCCAACATTACGGCTGGCTGGGGGAGACCGCATAGAATCGGTTTGTTCCTGCTATCTGTCTATAAGATGATGCATTTTTCTTGTTTTTGTTTTAAATCCATTTGGCTGGACTTGAAGAAAACATTGCGCCGACCAGTGAAAGTTCAGCCTAGAGCCACATCTAGAATCATCATCAGAATAAAGCCAAGCGAAAATCCGATTGTGCCTAAGTTTGAATGCGGTTTTTCAGAAGCTTCGGGAATCAGTTCTTCCACAACAACGTAAAGCATTGCGCCGGCCGCGAATGACAAAAGGTAAGGCAGAACAGGCACTATTAAATTTTTTAGAAGAATTGTAATCACGGCTGCAACTGGCTCTACAATTCCAGAAAGAACTCCGAACGCAAACGACTTGCTTTTTGACTCGCCGTTTCCTGCAAGCGACATTGAAATTATCGCGCCCTCTGGAAAATTCTGAATTGCAATTCCCAATGAAAGAGCTGCCGCCGCCGCAAATCCCAGGCTCTGCGCGGAAAATGCCGCAAAGACAACACCGACCGCCATTCCTTCCGGAATATTGTGGAGCGTAACTGCAAGAAACATCATGGTGCTTTGCTTGAGCTTTGCTTTTAAACCTTCTGGTTTTTTCGAGTCAACATGAAGATGCGGAATCAAAATGTCGAGCAGGAAAAGAAAGGCAATTCCAGCCGCAGTTCCAATCGCCGCCGGAATAAACGCAAGTTTTCCCATCGAGGATGAACTGTCTATTGAAGGAATTATAAGCGACCACACAGAAGCCGCAACCATTACTCCAGCCGCAAATCCCAAAAGAAATTTCTGGACATTTTTATTTAAATTTTTTCCAAGAAAGTAAACGCAGGCTGAACCCAATGTAGTTCCAAGAAACGGAATCAGAATTCCATAAAAAGTATTCATGCTCTGATTATAGATTTAAAGAAGCATAGTTTCAATGTTGGGATTTTGGCTGGAATTTGTTGCATTTTTGTAAAATAACAATAAATTACTGTGTATAACAGGAATTTACTTTGTAACTTATGCGGAAAATTCAGTATTATAAAAGCATGGGATGCTTGAAAAAGAAAATCTTTATTTTATTTTTTTCCATTGCAGCCTTTGCATTTGCGGATGAAAATACTATTGAGCTTTCTCTTGAAGACGCGGTAAAAAGCGCGCTAAAAAATAATGTTTCCGTAAAGCAAAGTGAAATCAGCCTTGATGCAAAAAAACGCGAGTCAGATTATTCATGGAATTCTATAAGTCCGTCGATTTCTGGAACTGGGCGATATTCAAAAAATATTCCAAGTTCTTCTTCTGATGACAAAGCAAGTCTTTCCGCAGGAATTTCTTTGAGCGCAACTTTGTCGCCTTCTGTTTATACTTCTGCAAAAAACGCCGAGTTGAGCTACAGCCAGCAGCAACTTTCTTATCAAAATGACTTGCGTTCCGTGGAACTTGATGTAAGAAAAAATTATTATTCTCTTCTTTATAAGATTGAAGAAATTTCACTTAAAGAAAAGAGCCTTGAAACTTCAAAAAATCAATATGAGTCAAATTTGGCAAAATATAAGCGCGGAACTTTATCAAGGCTAGATGTTTTGAGCGCGCAGGTTTCGTATCAGAATGACCAGCTTGAACTGAAATCTCTTAATGCGGAAATGGAAAATTCAATCGCTTCGTTTAAGCGGCTTGTGGGACTTCCGCAGGAAACAAAAATTTCACTTTCCGGCTCGTTTGAAAATATTCTGAATCTAAAAAATATTTCAATTGAAGGAATGGAACTTAATTCATTCAGCGTTGAATCTTTGCAAAAACAGATTGACAGCGCAAAAAATTCTTTGCTTGCTTCTAGGTTCGCTGCTTACGGACCAAGCCTTTCAGCTTCTTATTCTTATAATTATTCTTCTATTGATGGCGGCTCGAATTGGGACGACAACGGAACTTTAAGTTTGCAGGCTTCGATTCCACTGGACGGATTTCTTCCTTGGTCGAACAGTTCGCTTAATGTTCAGTCAAAAAAAGATTCAGTAAAAAGTCTTGAACTGGAGCTTGAGGATGCTAAAGTTTCGCTTGAAGTAAATATTTCAACTTTGATGAATAAAATAAATCAATGCTTGGAAAATATTTCTCTTAGAAAAAACAGCATTGAGCTTGCCCAGACAACTTACGAAATGACTTTGGAATCTTATAGCCACGGAACAAAAGATTTGCTTTCGCTTCAGACTGCTTCGGACAATCTTCTTTCCGCAAAAGTGAATTTAATTTCTGAGGCTTACAATTTGATATGCGCCGTTCTTGACTTGGAGAATGCGGCTGGAATTCCGTTTGGAACTTTGGAGAATTAATATGAAAATAAAAGCATCGTTTATTGTTGTTTCTTTTGTGTGCGTGTGCATTTTATGTGGAACCTTTTTTGCGATAAAATTTGCGCCAAAGAAGAATCCGTTTCCTCCAAAAGGTGGATTTCCGCAGGAGCAGGAAACAGCGAGCGTAAGAACTATGGTTGCCGAGCGGAAAACATTGCATGCTTATGTTGACACAAACGGAGAAATTGAATGTGAAAGTTCCGTTGACTGCTATCCTGACATCGGCGGAAAAATTGCGAGAGTTTATGTTGCCCTTGGCGACACTGTAAAAAAAGGAGATGTTCTTGCGGAAGTTGATCCAAGCGAGCCTGGCTCATATTACGTGAACAGTTCCGTTTATGCTCCAATCAGCGGAATGATAACTTCCACTCCAAAAGAAATTGGAACTACAGTTGCGTCTTCAACGGCGATTACAACGATTGGCGATGTTTCTAATCTGCAGATCCGCGCAAAAGTTCCGGAGCGTTACGTTTCGTTTTTAAAGCGCGGACTAAAGGCAGCGATAATTCTCGAAGCTTATCCTAACGAAACATTTTCTGCAACGGTAAAAAAAGTTTCGCCAGTGCTTGATTCCCAGAGCCGCACAAAAGAAATCCTTCTGTCGTTTAATAAAACTGATTCAAGAATAAACGCCGGAATGTTTGCAAAACTCACGCTTTTTACAGCTGACTATGCCGGAAGACCCGTAGTTCCTATAAATTCAGTTGTTGAAAAGAACGGAAAAAACTGCGTGTTTATTTTTGATGAAGATGACAGCACAGTAAATCTGCGGGAAGTTGAACTTGGAAATTCTGTGGACAATATGATTCAAGTTGTTTCTGGAATTTACGAAGGCGAAAAAGTTGTAGTTGAAGGCATGACTTCTGTTTCTGACGGAAGCAAAGTCCGCAATATATCAAGCGGGTTAAATGCGGAGTAAAAAATGGTCAGCGAAAAAACTCTTGAGCATCCAGTTCTTACACTGATGGTTTTCACGTTGCTTGGACTTATGGGAATCTTCAGTCTGGGCAATACTTCTGTTTCTCTTATGCCGGATGTTGATATGCCGTACTTGATGGTTTCTGCGACTTATGAAAATGCAGGTCCTGAATCTGTTGAGAAATCTGTTACGACTTTGATTGAAGACGCGCTTGTGAGCCTTAGCAATTTAAAGGAAATAACTTCGACATCTTCGGAAGGAAGAAGCAGTGTTTTTCTTGAATTCAATTACGGAACGAATCTGGACATTGCGACTAACGATGTGCGGGACAAACTTGATCGCATTACAAGAAGACTGCCGGACGATGTAACGCCTACGATTTTTAAGATGGATTCTGACAGCCAGCCGATTATGAGAATTGCACTACGCGGAAACCGTTCAGTCGATGAGCTAAAAAAAATTGCAGAAGATCAGGTTGTTGATATTCTTGAGCAGGCTCAGGGCGTTGGACAGGCGGAATCGATGGGAGGAAGAACTCAGATTGTCCGCGTGGAACTGGAGCAGAATAGACTTCAGGCTTACAATCTTACGCTTTCTGAAGTTTCGTCTTCGCTTTCAAAGCAGAATCTTGAAATCGGTGGCGGAACAATCACAGAAGGCACAATGGATTATTCTGTGCGTACAACAGGTGAATACACAAGCATTGACCAGATAAACAATACAGTTATCACAACAAAAAATGGCTACGATGTAAAGCTTAGCGATATTGGCCGCGCGTTCATGGGCTACAAGGATGCAAGCAATGTTGTTTATATAAACGGGCTTCCCGGAGTTTACGTTTCAATTACAAAGCAGTCTGGAGAAAACAGCGTTGCGGTTGCAAATGCCGTCTATGAAAAAATCAGCGAGCTTGAAAAAACTCTTCCTGCTGATATTTCGCTTGAAATAATCCACGACGATACAGAAAGCATCCGCGACACATTGAATACGCTTTTTGATTCAGCATGGCAAGGACTTTTGCTTGCAGTTGTAATTCTTTTTGTTTTTTTGTGCGCTATAAAAACTACGATTATAATTGCGGTTTCCGTTCCGCTTTCAATTATAATAACGGTTCTGTGCATGAATTTTGCCGGAATTACGCTGAACATGATGACGCTTACCGGCTTGATTCTTGGCGTTGGAATGGTTGTTGATGCTTCCGTTGTTATGATTGACAACATTTATTCTTACAGAATGAGAGGCGCAAAACCGAATGTCGCCGCTGTTCTTGGAAGCTCAGAAATGATTCTTTCCGTTGTATCAGGAAATCTTACAACAATCTGCGTATTTATTCCGTTCCTTTTCTTTATGAAAGACTTGGGATTTATGGGACAGATGTTCAAGGGAATTATTTTTACAATTGTAATTGCTCTTGTAAGCAGTTTGTTTGTTGCGATTTTCCTCGTGCCGGTTTTGGCAGGACATTTTCTTCCGATTACAAACAGAAATGAAAAGCCTGTTAAGTCCCGCTTCTTTAAAGTTTTGTACGGAATATTCACAAAGTCGCAGGACATTGTTTCCCTTGGATATGAAAAACTTTTAAAAAAAGCCTTGGACAATCGCGGTGTTACCGTTGTTGTCTGCGTTACGGCTCTTGCTTTTTCTTTTATGCTTATTCCGACTTTAAGAATTCAGCTTATGACCGGCGGACATGATGACAGCGTTTCTGTAAAGCTTGGGCTTCCGGTTGGAACTTCGCTTGAAGAAACTTCGGACGTTGTCTTGAGATTTGAGGAAATCGTAAAAAATGAAATCAAAGGGTATAAGAATATAATTACAAGCATCGGCTCAAGCTGGAGAAGTTCAGGCTCGTACAACGGAACAATTCAAATTTCCCTGCCGAATTCAGACAAGCAGATTGACAATGATGAAACAATAAAGCAAAAGCTCAGAAAGCATTTTACAGAATTTGCCGGAGTTGATTTTAGCTTTGGTCAGAGCCGGCGCCAGCAGATGACAGGAGACGACATTGACGTTGTTCTTAGAAGCTCCAGTTTGGACAGCGCGCTTGATGTGGCAAAGAAAATTCAGGAAGTAATGGCAGCTATTCCAGACATAGGAGAATCTTCGGTTGACACAGATGAAGGACTTCCGCAGGTTCAAGTTGAAATTGACCGGCAGCGTGCGTACAGTTTCGGCGTGAATGTTGCCACTGTTGCAAATGAAATTCAGGCTAGCATAGAAGGAGTTTCCACAACAACTTACCGTGAAGACGGAGACGATTATACAGTTTATGTAATGCTTCGTCCGGAAGACAGGCAGAAAGTTGTTGACCTTGAGCAGATTTACGTGAACGGCACAAATGGACGTGTGTGTGTTGCTAATTTTGCACGGGCAGTAAAAGGCTACGGTCCTGTTACAATCAGCCGTGAAAATCGCCGCCGAATTGTCCACGTTACCGCGGATATTGTTTCGGATGAGAATGCAAACGTTGTTGAAGAAAAAATCAAGGAAGGAATAAAGAATTCGTTTATTGTTCCTGACAATGTTTCTGTAAGCTATGAAGGCTCTTGGAAAGATGTAAAAGAGCAGACTGCGATTTTTGCAAAAATTATGGTCATGGCGGTTCTTCTTGTATTCGGTGTAATGGCGGCGACTTACGAAAGTTTTAAGGCTCCGTTTATAAATCTTATGACAATTCCATTTCTTGCAATTGGCGTTGTCCTTATTTACAAAATCACCGGGCAGTCGTTCAGTTTGCTTTCCGCAGTAGGGCTTGTAATGCTTGTTGGAATTGTTGTAAACAACGGAATTATTTTAGTTGACTACACGAATCTTCTTGTGGAACGCGGAATGCCGTTAAAGGAAGCCTGCTACAAAGCCGGATGCTCAAGGCTTAGACCTGTTTTGATGACAACTCTTACAACAATACTTGGAATGATTCCGATGTGCTTTGCTTCAAGCGGAAGCGCGGGAATGGTTCAGCCTATAAGCGTTGCAGTTGTAGGCGGACTTACAAGCTCCACATTTATAACGCTTTTCTTTATTCCTGTGCTTTATACTTTTGTAATGAAAAAAAAGAAAAACCAGCAGTCTGTTGTTCAGCTTGCTTTGCCGGAGGAAAAATAAATGCAGCGCGTGGAAATAATTTCAAATAAATCTGTTGAAGATGATGTTACTCAGGCTTTGGAAGAATATGTTCCTGATATTTTATACACGAAGTTTCCGCTTGTTTATGGTCGCGGAGGAAATGACCGTAAGCTTGGAAATACAACTTGGCCTGAGAAAAATTTTGTGCTTGTAAGCTACATTGAAGATGAGGATTTGCCAAAAGTGCAAGCAGTAATGAAGGCGATAAAGAAAAAGTTTCCCGGCGAAGGAATAAAACTTTTTGCGATAAAAGCAGAAGAGCCGTTTTAAATGAAGAGCTTTCAATCTTGACGGTAAGGCGTAATTTTGGCATACTAACTTACATTGTAATTTAAAGCGACTATATGCCGCAGATTGCTTTTGTAGTCTGCGGATTTTTTTTTGAATAGGAAGGCGTGCTATGAAATCAACAAAGTATATTTTTGTTACAGGTGGTGTTGTTTCCGGACTTGGAAAAGGAATTACAGCTGCATCTTTAGGACGTCTGCTCAAGTCGCGCGGACTCAAGGTTGCTTCCCAAAAACTGGATCCGTACATCAACGTTGATCCTGGAACAATGAGTCCTTACCAGCACGGCGAAGTTTATGTAACTGATGACGGTGCGGAAACTGACCTTGATCTTGGACATTACGAGCGTTTCATTGATGAAAACTTAAACAAATTTTCAAATCTTACTTCTGGAAAAGTTTACTGGAACGTGCTCAATAAGGAACGCCGCGGAGAATATCTTGGAGAAACTGTTCAGGTTATTCCTCACATTACAAATGAAATAAAATCATTTATTTACAATGTTGGAAAAACTTCCGGTGCGGATATTGTTATTACAGAGGTCGGAGGAACTACAGGCGATATAGAAAGCCAGCCGTTCCTTGAAGCAATCCGCCAAGTTGGTCTTGAAGTTGGCAGTGAAAATTCGCTTTATATACATGTTACGCTTCTTCCGTTTCTTCATGGTTCTGATGAGCACAAGACAAAGCCTACTCAGCATTCCGTAAAGGAACTTCAGGGGCTTGGAATTAAGCCGGACATTCTTGTTTTGCGCTGTGATGAAAAACTTGAAGAAAGCATTTTCCGCAAAGTCGCCATGTTCTGCAATGTAAAGCCTGACTGCGTTATTGAAAACCTTACGCTGCCGGTTTTGTATCAAGCTCCTATTATGCTTGAAAAACTTCATTTTTCAGACATTGTTTGCCGCGAATTGAACCTTTCTGTTCCTCCTTGCGATTTGACAGAATGGAACAATATGCTTGAAAAAATTCAGAACCGCACAAAGAAAGTTACAATCGGTCTCGTCGGAAAATATGTTCAGCTTCACGATGCTTATCTTTCTGTTGCGGAAGCTTTGCAGCACGCAGGCTATGAGCTTGGCTCTTACGTGAACATAAAATGGATTGACAGCGAGTCTATTTCAAAAGAAAACGTGGACGATATTCTTGGCGGATGCAACGGCGTAATTGTTCCGGGCGGATTCGGTTCACGAGGAATTGAAGGAATGATTGCTTCCGCCGATTATTGCCGCGAGCACAATTTGCCTTACCTTGGAATTTGCCTTGGAATGCAGATTGCGGTTATTGCGTTTGCCCGTTCTGTCTGCGGATTCAAGGATGCCAATTCAGGCGAATTTGATGAAAACAGTGCGCACAAGGTAATTGACTTTTTGCCTGACCAAAGTGAATCTGTAAACAAAGGCGGGACTTTGCGTTTGGGTGCTTATCCTTGCAAAATCAAAAAAGGCACTCAAATGTACAAGTGCTACAAGACAGAAGAAATTTCCGAGCGCCACCGCCACCGCTATGAATTCAACAATGATTTTAGAAGTGCGCTTGAAGATTCTGGTCTTACATTGAGCGGAACATCTCCAGATGGAAATATCATAGAAACTGTTGAATATGACAAGAACAATTTTTATGTTGGTGTTCAGTTCCACCCGGAATTCAAGAGCCGCCCGAACAAGGCGCATCCATTATTCCTTGGACTTGTGGCCGCCGCCCTTGGTGAGTACTAAAATTACAGGATTTGTCTTTCTGTCATTGGAGGATGTCCTAGAAGTTAAAAATGCGGTGGTTGAGCTTGTCGAAACCACCATACATAGTGTACTTAGTCATTTCTACAAGCTCAATGACCTCTAGAACTTAAACTTATTGGACATCCCCTGTTTTTTTTTAAGAATGTTTTACGAATCGTAGCGTTCTATTATTTCTTCAGCGACTTCACGCTTGCTTTGGCGGTTGTCCATTGAAAGTTTTTCTATGTGCTTATGGGCATTGCTTTCTGTCATGTTCAGGTTTTCAATTAAAAGCCACTTTGCCTTGTTTATCGTTCTTATGTCCTGCATTTTTTCTTGAAGCGTCTTGTTTTTTGCTTCCATTTTTTGCAGCCTGAACGACATTGCGGAAAGCATTTTTATTGCTGTAAAAAACATTTCTGGTGAATTAGGTTTGGGTAAAGTTACAATTCCCTGCTCTTCAACTTTGTATGAAGTTTCCTCGTAAAGCTCGCTTTTTACAAGAAGCAGAATTCCCATGTTCAAGTCAGCGAAACTTTCAGCGAACATAATTCCGTGCTCGTCTGGAAGCGGCGAATCCACAATCAGAATGTCAACAGGAAGCTCAAGCAAAAGCCTGCGCGCCTCTCCTCCAGAGGATGCATGAAAAACCGGGAAAAAATCGCTTTTGGGTAGTATGCAAGAAATGTTGTCGTGGAAACTTTTTGTTTCAGAGACAATCAAAACTTTTCTTCTGCCTTTTAAAGGAATCATTTTGCGTCCTTTTAAACTTTGAAAAATGAAGTGAAATCCGCGCTAAGATGCTTTTTTATAAACTCGCTGTTTTTGGCAAGTTCTACGGCTTCTCTTAGACTTTCTGGCAGACGTTCAAGTTTTGAAGTTATTTCGGGGCTTGCAGTTGAAAGGTTCATTTCGATTGGCTCGCAAAGCTTCATGTCTTTTTCAATTCCGTCAAGTCCGGCGTAAATTAAAAGTGAATATGCAATGTACGGATTTGCCATTGGATCTGGAGAGCGGACTTCAAAACGCTTGTGGGAATTTATTGCAGACGGAACTCTTATAAGCTGAGTTCTGTTTTCGTGCGCCCAGCTTACATATTTTGGAGCTTTTCTTGAGCCGAGCCTTTCATAAGAATTTTCTGTTGGATTTAAGAACGCCGTAATTTCCTTTATGTGTGCCATGATTCCCGCCATAAATGCGTTTTGAACTTCCTTGCCGGAATTTTCCTGTACAGAAATATTTATGTGGAATCCGTTGCCGCTTTCATCTGGAAGAGGCTTTGGTGAAAAATCCGCATAAAGTCCGTTGCGCACAGCCACTGCTTTTACGACTGTTATAAAGTTCATTGTGTTGTCTGCGGCGGCAAGAGCCTGTCCGTAGCGGAAGTCGATCTCGTTTTGACCCGGACCTTCCTCATGATGGGAGTTTTCCGGATGAAGATCCATCTGCTCCAAAGTCAGGCAGATTTCGCGGCGGATGTTTTCGCCTTTGTCTTCTGGAGCAACGTCCATGTAGCCTGCATTGTCAAAAGGAATTTTTGTTGGCTTGCCTTTTTCGTCGGTCTGGAAAAGATAAAATTCGCATTCAGAGCCAAAGTTTACTTTTAGATTTTTTTCTTCCGCTTCTTTAACTGCTTTCTTTAAAATGTTGCGGCAGTCTTTTTCAAATGGAGTTCCGTCACTTTTTTTAATTTCGCAGAACATACGCACAACTTTACCGGAAATTGACCGCCACGGAAGAACTGTGAGTGTTGAAGGAATCGGGAAAAGAAAAAGGTCGGAATGCGCTTCATCTGTGAATCCTGCAATCGAAGAGCCGTCAAATGCGATTCCTTCTTTGAATGCGCGTTCAAGCTCGTCCGGAATAATTGCGGCGTTTTTTTGATTTCCGAAAATATCACAGAATGCAAGGCGGATAAATTTGACATCTTCCATCTGAACAAATTCAATAACTTCTTCTTTTGTGTAGGACATTTTTCCTCCAATTTTTTGTGCGACGATTTTTTTAGATTAATGGATTGCGGTTTTGCTGTCAATTATTTTTGGAAACTGTTATATTTTATAATAATTGAGCTGATAAATATATAGAGAATATTGCCACGATTGCCACACGGATTTTGGGATTCTAACGAATCCCAATTTTAGCAAAATAAAATCAAAGGGAAAATTATGCTTGTTGATGAAGAGGAAACAAAAACACAAATCAAGCTTTTTGAAGAACAGAAAGTCCGCACCGTCTGGGACAGCGAAAGGGAAGAATTGTATTTCAGTGTTGTTGATGTAGTTCAAATTCTTACAGACAGTAAAGACCCGAAACAATATATAAAGAAAATGCGTTCTCGGGATGAGCAGTTGAACCTTAACTGGGGTACAATTTGTACCCCAGTTAGGATGAAAGGAAAAGATGGAAAATCAAGAGAAATTCAGGCTGCTACATCTGAAGGCATTTTCCGCCTGATTCAGTCAATTCCATCTCCAAAAGCAGAGCCGTTCAAATTGTGGATGGCGCAGGTCGCAAAAGAGCGTCTTGACGAAATGCAAGACCCGGAGCAGGGAATTCAGCGGGCATTGCAGGAATACCGTGCATTGGGATATTCAGAAAACTGGATAAATCAGCGTCTAAAGTCAATCGAAATTCGCAAAGACCTTACCGATGAATGGAAAAAGCATGGTCTAAAAGAGGGCGTTCAGTTTGCGACTCTTACAGATATAATTTACAAGACTTGGGCAGGAAAGACCGCAAAGGAATACAAGGAATTCAAAGGGCTCAAAAAAGAAAATCTTCGGGACAACATGACAAACAAGGAACTTGTCTTAAATATGCTTGCCGAGCTTTCCACAAAAGAAATTTCAGAGTCAAAAAATACGAAGAGTTTTGGAGAGCATATTCAAAATGCGGTGGACGGCGCAACAATCGCTAAAAACGCAAGAGCTGAGCTTGAGCAAAAAACCGGCAAAAAAGTTGTAACTCCACTGAATGCAAAAGATGGAATCGGACTTATCCAAGATACAAAGATGTCAGTTTTGGAAGAAGATGAAGAAAGCAAGTGAATGATTGAATATAAAAAAATAATATTGTTTATAAAAATATATTTACTAAATTTGTTAAACGAATTAAAGTTTTCTATCAATAAGGATAGGAAAATTGAAAGTAAAAATTGATGTTGAAGCAAAAGAAAATGATTCTTCAAAAATTGACTGTTATAAAATTTCATTTCAGTTGGCTGGCGATATAGAAGTTGCAAAAAAGCTTTCTGAATCAGATATGAAAGAGCTTTTGGACGATATTGTAACAGTGCTTGGATATAAGCCGATCATGGAAAAATTCAATTGCACTATAGAAGAAGCCCAAGAGATAAGAAAAACGATTGATAGAAATTCTGACTGTAAGGACTGTGATTTAAAATTGAAGGAATGTTACCGATGCTGCAATGTTTGTGAAAGTCCTCTTGAAAGAGATTTGCTTAAGGCACTTGTTAGAAATAATATTGAAGTTGAGCTTCAACTTAGAATAAATAAAGACAATACAGTTTGCCATTTTCCAGAACCTGTTGATTCAAAAAAGATTTTAACAATTCCTGATTTTTATTTGGAATCAGGTAACAAGAAAATCTGCATTTATACTGACGGACACACTTATCATGAAAGAACCGAATATCAGGCTGTGCGAGACAGAAGCATTGACCGTGAGCTTCAAAATTTAGGATATGTAGTTTTAAGATTTACAAGTTCAGAAATTAGAAACGGTTTGACAAAAGTCATAAAAGACGTAGAAAAGTCAATGGGAATTGTTGAAGAAAACAGTTCTGATGCGCCGCCGAATAATGCAGAAATAACGGAAGGAACTTGCATTAGATGCGGAGCAAAAATTTCATACGATTTAAGAAAGCCGTTATGCGATGAATGCTATCATACCTGGGCTCAGTTTGGGAATGTGGATTATACAGAACGATATTGCTGCAAATGCGGAAAAGAATGTTATTCCACATCGTATGGAAGTCCGCTTTGCAAAAACTGTATTTAAATTCCTTGAAATTTCTTTTCAAAAACTCATTGACATTTTTTGATGAATTAATTAGAGTAATCCATGTAAACATCAAAGGCGATGTGGCTGAGTGCTAAGTTTTCTTGGCGTTCAATCACATCGCCTTCTTTGTTTTATATTTATAATGGGGGTTAGCAAATGTCTACAAATGTACCAGAATTGTTTGGAAGCATGGTGTTCAATCAGAAGGTAATGAAAGAACGTCTGCCAAAGGAAACATTCAAGGCTTTGAAAAAAACTTTGGATGATGGCGAGCCGCTTAAAATCGATGTAGCGAACCAGGTTGCTCACGCAATGAAAGAATGGGCAATTGAAAAGGGCGCAACACATTTTACACACTGGTTCCAGCCGCTCACAGGAATTACTGCGGAAAAGCATGACAGCTTTATCACTCCCCAGGATGACGGAACTGTTATCATGTCTTTCAGCGGAAAGGAGCTTGTAAAGGGTGAGCCGGATGCTTCTTCTTTCCCGAGCGGAGGTCGCCGTGCAACTTTTGAAGCCCGCGGTTACACTGTATGGGATCCAACTGCATATCCGTTTGTAAAGGAGCACACTCTTTGTATTCCTACAGCTTTCTGTTCTTACACAGGCGAGGCGTTGGACAAAAAGACTCCGCTATTGCGTTCAATGGAAGCACTGAATAAACAGGCTCTTAGAATTCTTAAGCTCTTTGGAAATGAAGACGCTACTCATGTTGCCACAACTGTAGGACCAGAGCAGGAATATTTTATTGTTGACCAGAAGCTTTACAGTCAGCGCAAAGACCTCCGCATGACAGGACGCACTTTGTTTGGCGCAAAACCTTCAAAAGGCCAGGAAATGGATGATCAGTATTTTGCCGCCCTTAATCCTCGCATTGTTGAATACATGGAAGATTTGAACGATACTCTCTGGAAGTACGGAATTCTTTCAAAGACAGAACATAACGAAGTTGCTCCGGCTCAGCATGAAATGGCTCCAATATTCACAACTACAAACCTTGCCGCTGACCAGAATCAGCTTACAATGGAAGTTATGAAGAAAGTTGCGCGTCGCCACGGTCTTGTCTGCCTTCTTCACGAAAAGCCTTTTGCAGGTCTTAACGGAAGCGGAAAGCACAACAACTGGTCTATGTCCACAAACCTTGGTGAAAACCTTCTTGAGCCAGGAAAGACTCCAGAGAAAAACGCGCAGTTCCTTTTGTTCCTTACAGCCGTAATCAAGGCTGTAGATGAAAATCAGGACTTGCTAAGAATTTCTGTTGCTTCCGCAGGAAACGATCACCGCCTTGGAGCAAATGAAGCACCGCCTGCAATTATTTCAATGTATCTTGGCGACGAGCTTTATGCTGTTCTTGAGTCTATAAAGGACGGAAAGCCTCTTGGTGAGCATGGAGCGCAGAAGATGACAATTGGAGTTGACGTTCTTCCGCCGATTCCAAAAGATTCAACTGACCGCAACAGAACTTCTCCGTTCGCTTTCACTGGAAACAAATTCGAATTCCGTTCATGCGGATCTTCACTTTCAATTTCCGGTCCGAATACAACATTGGATTCAATCGTCGCATATACTCTCAAGGAATTTGCAGACGAGCTTGAAAAGGCAACTGACTTTGATGCTGCTCTTGCTGAGCTTATCAAACGTGAAGTTACAAAGCACTGGAAAGTTATCTTCAACGGAAACGGTTACGATTCAAGCTGGATTGATGAAGCTGAAAAACGCGGACTTTTGAACCTTCGCACTCTTCCTGATGCAATGGCTCATTATCTTGATTCCAAGAACGTCAAGCTCTTTACAGAAATGGGTGTTTATACAGATATTGAAATGAACAGCCACTATGAAATCAAGCTTGAAAAATACGCGCAGATTCTGAATATTGAAGTTCAGACAATGCTTGAAATGATTAGCAAGGATATTCTTCCTGCCGCATTTAAGTACATGGATTCAGTAAGCAAGACTGCAATTGATCTCAAGGCTGTTGTTCCTGGAGCAAAGGCAAGCGCGCAGTCAGAACTTCTTTCTAAACTGGATACTCTTGTAAACAGCTTGGCAGAAAAAGCCGCAAAACTTGACAAGCTCCACGAAGCTGCCCAGAATGCCGGTGACTGCATGAAAATTGCCCGCGCTTATGTTGATTCAGTTATTCCTGCGATGACAGAAGCCCGCGATGTTGCCGATGCAATTGAGCCTTTGCTTGGGGAAGAATACAAGCCGTTCCCAGGCTACGAGGATTTGCTTTTTAGAGTGTAAATTTATTGAATAGTATTTTGTCTCCTTAAAAATACACATTTCCCCGGTATGGTTTTTCTGTGCCGGGGATTCTTGTTTTTAATTTCCATGTTTTTGTGCTATAATTTTACGCATGAAATTCAATAAGATATTTGTTTTTCTTTTAGTTTTTTGCGGTTTGCTTATTTCTTGCGATGCCTTTGATGAGGACGATGAAAATTCTGTCGGGGGGGGCGAAGCTACTTCCTATGATATGCAGATTTTCAATCTTGTGAATGCGCATAGAAAACAAAAAGGGCTTGCGGCTCTTAAATTTGATGATGACATTTTCAATCAGTGCTGCATTCATTCAAAAAACATGTCAACTGGCAAAACTGCATTTGGGCATGATGGCTTTGATGATAGGGTTAAAAATCTGACACCTTGGTGTTGGGCTGGTGAAAACGTTGCGTTCAACTATTCCACAAAGCCGGAAGATGTTGTAAATATGTGGCTTAATAGTTCGGGGCATAGAGCTAATATTGAAAGCACTCAGGCAACGCATTCCGCAGTGAGCGCAGTTAAAAATTCAGAAGGCGCATGGTATTACACGCAAATTTTTATAAAAAGGTAAAACTCTACAGGAGAAAAGCTTTATGAAAAAGCCTAAGGTTTCTGTTTGCATTCCGGTTTACGGAACGGAAAAAGTTCTAAGAAAATGTCTTGACTCTGTGGCGATGCAGGATTTTGCTGAAAAGGAAATTGTTGTTGTAAGCGATGCTTCATGTGGAGTCAATGAAAAAGGCGAGGATGCAAAAAAAATCGTAAAGAAGTTTGCCAAGGAAACAAAAGTTCCAGTTGTGTTCAAGGAGCATTTGAACAACCTTGGAATTCTTGAAACTAGGCGCGACTTGCTTTCGTTTTCCAGCGGCGATTTTATTTTTTATATTGACAGCGATGACTATCTGGAAGGAAGCAACGCAATTTCATTTTTGTACAATGAAGCGCAACGCACAAATGCCGACATAGTAAATTCCACAGCTATTGCAGTTACAGAGAATCCAGAAAAAAATTCAGCGCAGCAAGAGCATCTTCAGAAAAAAATAGGCAAGATAACTTTGGGCGAGCTTTCTGGAAGTCAGATTTCAGAAGACTGCTTTGTAAACTGCAAGCACTGCGGTTTTTTGTGGGGCAAGCTTATAAAAAGATCTTTGATGGAAAAAGCGTTTTCTTTTATTCCGTTTACAGAATGCACCATGGCGGAAGATCTTTGCCTTTACTTTTTTCTTTCGGTTTTTGCAAAAAAATATTTTGGAGTGCAAGAACGCTTTTACAGATATTCCGTGGATTCAGGAATTTCAAGTGCGCAGTCGATTACGGACATTGGGCGGTGGCGGCGTGTGTGTTCCGCGGCATCGGCGTTTGTTCCAGTTGTGCAGTTTATACAGTCTCCAGAAGGAGCTTGCCTTAGCAGTTCTTTGGTGGAAAGCATGAAGGCGGCTTGTAATAATTTTGTGGCGAATAATTTAAAGCAGCTTGAACAGCGTGTTGTGCCGGAACTTAAAGAGCAGGCATATAGTCTTCTTTGCGAATACTGGGGCGAAGACTACGTAAAAACAATTGAGCGTGCAATAGAAGTGCAAAAATAAATTTTATAAAAATATATATTGACATTTTTTTTTCAGAATGGTAGAACTAAAACATCAGTTGACAACGGAGTCACAGATTGCCTTGGGCAGTTTGTGGCTTTTTTTGTTTTAAACTGAATTATAATTTGTTAAAAGCGACAATGGTGTCGGTTAAGAGATTCCGCAGTGGAATTCTCTTTTCGGTATCACTGTCGCTTTTTTTATTTTTATTACCGTCTTTTTAGACAAGGGGTTTTTATGGAAGATGTAATGCAAGCTGTTCAAAGCGTCTCCAAGGATTTATGGGGCGTATGGTTCTTGCTTGGCGCTGCCCTCGTATTCTGGATGCAGGCAGGATTCGCAATGGTTGAAACCGGTTTTACACGCGCAAAAAATACCGGCAACATTATTATGAAAAACCTGATGGACTTCTGTATTGGTACAGTTGTTTTCATCCTTATTGGTTTTGGTCTTTTCCTTGGTGAAAATATGCTTTTTGGTTTTCTGGGAAAACCGAACTGGCAGATATTTACAGACTATGCAAACTTTGACTGGTCTGGATTTGTATTCAACCTTGTATTCTGCGCTACAACAGCGACAATTGTTTCTGGCGCGATGGCAGAACGCACAAAGTTTCTTTCATACTGTGTTTATTCAGCTGTAATTTCAGCAGTAATTTATCCGATTGAAGCTCACTGGACCTGGGGCGGCGGCTGGCTTGCTCAGCTTGGATTCCACGACTTTGCAGGTTCAAACTGTATCCACATGGTTGGCGGTATCTGCGCTTTGATTGGTGCTGCAATGGTAGGTCCTCGCATTGGAAAGTTTACAAAGAACGCTGATGGTTCTATAAAGGTAAACGCTTTCCCTGGACACAATATTCCGATTGGTGCGCTTGGCGTGTTCATCTTGTGGTTGGGTTGGTACGGATTCAACGGTGCGGCTGCAACTTCTGTTCCGCAGCTTGGAAGCATCTTTGTTGCTACAACAATTGCTCCGGCTCTTGCAACAGTTACTTGTATGATTTTTACTTGGATAAAATTCGGCAAGCCTGATGTTTCAATGTGCTTGAACGCTTCTTTGGCTGGTCTTGTTGCAATCACAGCTCCGTGTGATGTTGCGGATGCTTTGGGTGCTTCAATCATTGGTATTGTTGCAGGTCTTTTGGTTGTATTTGGAGTTTGGTTCTTGGACAACAAGCTCCATGTAGATGATCCTGTTGGTGCTGTTGCCGTTCACTGCTTTAACGGTATCTGGGGAACAATTGCGGTTGGACTTTTTGCAAGCCCTTCAGTTCCTGGATATTCACTTGCAAACAAAGCTGGCGAGCAGATTTCAGGACTTTTCTACGGCGGCGGACTTGAATGTCTTGGACTTCAGCTTCTTGGAATGGTCTGCACAATCGCCTGGACTGTTGTAACAATTACTATTTTGTTCTTCTTAATCAAGAAGATTTTTGGATTGCGTGTATCTGCGGAAGAGGAAATCATCGGTCTTGATAAGCTTGAGCATGGTCTTGATTCAGGTTATGCAGGATTTATGACACCTTACAGCACAGAAGAAATTGCCGAAGCTGCTGAAGCTGGCGTTGCAATTCCAATGCATGAAGCTGTTCCTGTTGTTGTTCCTGCCACAACACCTTCTTCTAAGGATGCCGCGGTTCACAAGGTTGTAATCATAACACGCCAGAACAAGTTCAATGCTCTTAAAGCTGCCATGAACTCCATTGGCGTAACTGGAATGACAGTTATAAATGTTATGGGCTGTGGAATGCAGAAAGGCGCAAGCGAATACTACCGCGGTGTTCCAGTTGAAATCAACCTGCTGCCGAAAATCAAGGTAGAGATTGTTGTTTCAAAGGTTCCTGTAGCAACTGTTGTGGAAAGCGCAAAGAAAGCCTTGTATACAGGACACATCGGAGACGGAAAGATTTTCGTTTACCCTGTTGAAAATGTAATCAAGGTTCGCACTGGTGAATCTGGATACGATGCGCTTCAGGATGAAGAGTAGCGTTTAGCTGAATAAGGCAGGCTTGGAGAATGAGGAACGCTCCAAGTCTGTCTTAGTTTTAAATGTAAAATCCGCGGAGCAATCCGCAGGTTATATGCCGGCCGTTTGCTGTATTTGTAACCCCGCAGCGGATGGCCGGTTTCTTTTTGGAGTGGAGAAAACCCTCTACTTCGAAAGCGAAGCGATTCAATCGCCGGTTTCTTTCCCTCCAAGCCTCCATTCTTTCCCGGCATCGCTTAGGGCTGTCGCCCTAAGAACCCACTGTTTTGCACCTATTATAAAAAGTGTCATTATTGGGATAGAGCCCTGTGATATTTCTGAAAGAAGTCCGATTGATAATCTGTTGTAAAATTTCAATAGATTGCCGTATCATGTGCGGCAATGACATTTTAAGACTTATTGGACATCCCCATGACAAAGGCTATTCCCATGCTTTTGTATAAACAGTGCCGTTTATTGTGCCGCCGTTGCAGTAGATGTTTGCGCCTGCGTTATTTTTTGCTGTAGTATTGCCGTTCATGTAATTACTTATGTAACTGTCTATTTCCATAGTTGCGCCGCTTGCATCTTTTAGGAACAGATTTGCATCTGACTGTTCTATTAAAACAGCTCCGCCATATCCGTTAGCGTCATCTGTGCTTGTTGAAGTTACGCTGTTATTATAAAACTTTGTGTTCTGCAAAGTAAGTGAGCTTGGCTTTGTTTCTTTTGTGTTGCTGTCATAATATGATTTTATGCTGATTGCGCCTCCACCAAGTTTTTGGAATTCTCCATTTTCTGTGCCTTCACTTCCTGGATTATAACCACCAGCCTTATTGCCTGTGAATGTGCTGTCTGTGATTTTTACACTTCCGCCTTGAATAAATATTGCGCCGCCTCTTCTTGCATAATATCCGCCGTTAGAAGTGCACGTATTGCTGTCGAACGTTGAATCCTCAATTTCAAGAATTCCATTGTCATTGTTCATTATTGCGCTGCCTCTATTTGCTGTGTTGCCTTTAAATGTTGTATTGGTTATGTGGCATGAACCAGAATTTTCTATTGCTGCGGCGTTTGACATTAAATTTCCATCACCGTTGCTATCAAAGTTGCATGAAACAACTTCCACTTGCGCTCCGTTTTCTATTCGTATGCATTCAGAGAAAGATACATTGCCTTTGTTTGTGCTTGTGTTATTATAAAAAGTGCAGTTTTCAACAAGAAGTGTCCCGCCGCTTTTTACATATATAAGGCTTATTCCTTGGTTTGACATGGACATTCCATTTATATAGCATTGCTTTAAAATTACTGTAGCTCCGTCATCTACACAAATTAAAGCACCGTCAAGTGCAGAAGTGGTTCCGACTATGCTTGAAGCCGTAAATGTAAGATTGTTTATTTCAAGAATTGTGGAGCTTCCGGTTACATTAAAAAGTTTTATCTGGCCGCCTTCTGTTGTAAGAGTTTTGTTGTCGTCTGTGCTTTGCTGAACTTTTCCGCCGTTGCCTCTTATAATTTTTGTGCCGGAAGTTATGTTTGTAAGCTGACAGTTATTTTCTGGTGTGGCTTGATTTGTGCTTACAGAAGAATCTTCGTCCATAAAGATATATATGTTTCCGTCTGCTTCGCAAGCTGTTTTTAGTTCTCTTGCATCAACTGAAATATTGTAGATTTGGCAGTCTTTTTTCTTTAAATTTACTTGGCAATCAGAATCTTGTCCTGCTGTTACCTTTGCTTCTTCTGTTCCAAAATATAAAAGAACATCTTTGCTGGACATCCAGCCTTCTACTTCTACTGTGTATGTTGCAGGCTCAAGTTCGTCAAATACAATTACCCCCCCCGTCTCGTCGGTTTCTGTGTTTATGGTTTCTTCCTTTATGATTTTTTCGCCTAGCAAAAGCCTTACCGTGAATGAATCAACATCGCCATGTCCCGATGAATAAAGCGCGCGAGAAGAACTTGGCAGAACAACCCGGACAGAACCGCCTTCGCTTCCAGATGACATATTCATGCAGGAAACAAGCGCGAGCAATAACGCTGGTAAAATTGAAAACGCAAGTTTTTTCATAATTCCCCCTATAAAGAAAACTGTTAAAATAACCTATTATCATTCTATATCAAATTCCTGCTGATTTCCATTTTTTGCAGAAAATTCTTTAAATTTTTATAGATTTTTGCATAAGTGGAGGTTTTAGGATGGAATGTAAAATTTTTCCATAGTTTTTACTGAGTTTAAATAAAAACTATGTAGATTTATAAAGTTTTTGCTGAAATACAATAAAAACTTTTTATTTGTTTGCTTTTTTTATTTCCCTAAAATGTTAAAAATGTTAAAAATGGGAAATGAAAATGGGTTTTAATAGCTTTTTTGCAGAATTACATTTTGCAAGGGGCCTGACATGTACACGACAGCAGGGCTGCCGTGTGGTTGTTTGGGTTTGAGTTTTACTGCCATTTTAGGATCTTGACCCTGCGATGTTTGCGCATCAAACTCGGTTATAAATCTAAATGAATTATATATTACAATCACTTAAAGATTTCTAACCGAGTTTCTTTCAGAAACATCGCAGTATAAAGTACGGCAATGATAATTTATATAATTCGATATTTGATTTTGCAATTATTTTTCCTCATTGTCTTTAAGATTATTAAAGTTTGTTACGCTTTCAATTGAGCCGGTTAATGACAAATTTGAAAAATTAATACTATTCAAATCTATTACAGAACTTGATTCCAGTGCAAATTTATATAAATCTACTTTTACAATTCTGTTATGTTTAAACAATTTTCCATTTTTTTTGCTTTCGTAGTCTGGCATGACTATATTTGCACCGCAGTCTGCTATTGCAAGCTCTTTTGGTTTTATAGCAACGAAGCGACGTGGACCATAGAAGTGCGAGTTTCTTTCTGAATATTCAGGAATATATGCATTTACATCATAGAATGTATAATTTTTGTAATTATCAGAATCTGGTGTAAAAGGATTTTTGTCTTTATTTGAAGAAGCGATAGTTCTCGAATCTTCTGTCCAGCCAGTTTTTGCAGAAAGTTTGAATCCACTTGAGGTTGGCTCAAAGCGTACTATAGCACCTCGGCTATAAACGGTTGTTGTAGAATCGCTTTTAAAATCATTTACCATATACATATCAGTAAAATTTTTAGAACCAGTTTGAGAAACCAGCACGTAAACATAGCCGTCGTAATGAATGACTATGTCTGTTATTTGTCCGTCGTCTACGCCCATGTCTTGTGTGGACTGCGGATTTCCTATTGTTGTTATTGTAAAGGAATCGTTTTGTCCTTCAATTTTGGCGCGCTGAAGATATGAAGTTCCGTCATTTGTATATGCAATGTAAAGCTCTGTTCCACTTGCGGCAAAAGCTGTGTATTGTGCATTCGGATAAATTGAAATCCCGGAAAGTGTGCAAGGAGTATTAAGTGTTATACTGCCTGGTTGTGAACCATCTTCATAAAAGAGTTTATTTATATTGTTTGCAAAATAAAATCCGCTTGAAGAATATAATCCAACCCAAAGAGAAGAATTTACAGTATCATAATACATAAAATCTGTTATTATGCTTGACTTTTCTTTACTTGTTCCTATATTTACAGATGATGAGTTTATGTTATTTTTATATATAAATACATTTGAAGATGAAGTATAGGTAGAAAATTCTGCATAATACTTGTTTCCATCTATGTCTTCAGCTCCTGTAGTTTTATTTCTAGAGTCAGATACTGTTGTTGAAGATGATATTTCGTTTTCTCGCAAAAAGTCCACATGACTTGTGTCTTGCAGCACATAATAATCCGAGCTGAATACTTTTCCTTTATTGCCTGCTAGAATAAGTGTAATCGGGCAGTTTTGGGTTTCGCCGGCTGTAACTTCTACTTCTGCGCTGTTGCGGGCAAGGAATGTTCCGTCCTGCTGTCTTGCCGTAACAACTATTTTGTATGTTCCAGGTTCTAGCTCGTCAAATACAAAATCGCCCCCCCCGGTGGATTCCGATGACAGGGTTTTAAGTGTTTTGTCGCCCTGCATAAGGCTTACTTCATATAAAGGATTATCTTTTGAAAGTGTATAAGTTCCGCGCGAACCGCTTTCTGGCAAGGTAACACGGATTGCTCCTTCTTTGCCGCTAGAGCCGTCAATATTCATGCAGGAAGCAAATGCAAGAAGCAGCGGAAATAATGCAAGCGCAAGTTTCTTTGTATTCATAAAAATCCTCCAGTTAGTAAAATGCTGAATATGCTATAAGAAAAAGCGCGTCAATTCGCCAAGTTGAGCGTAAAAGGAATCGGACTGCGCGATTTTACAATCGCTTGCCATCGCTCAAAACGGCTCTGTTGCCGCTTTCTTTTTCTTACCGCATATTTATTTTTTTGTTAAATATGTCTTATTTTTTTTCTGTATCGAATATTTGTTCAATCTATGTTATTATTATATTGAGTTTATGTGGAAAAATCCAGTGAAAAGAAATGTCTATGAATGCATTTTTTCGTTCAAGGATTCAAGAGTTTCAAAAATAATTTTCTTATTTATATTTAGTTGCTGAGCCAGTAAAATAAAATCGTCTTTGTTGATTTTTTCCAAGTCGTAATGCGTGCCGATTTTCATTGACATTTTCTTTGTTAAAGACGGAAAGGCTTTTGTAGAAACAACATCGTAAATTGGAGAGAGCCTTGCATTCCCCTTTTTGTCATAAAGAATTGAATAGTTTTTTGCATGGGCATCGCAGTTTCCAATAAGGTAGTTAAAAAGAATTTCAGTTATAAAAAAACGCAAATCAATAATCGGCATAACGGAATGAAGTTTCAGCAAGTCATAAATTTCTTTGATTCCAGGACCGCCGTCAGACTGGTATTTGTTTTCCGGCATAATTCCAAGAGCCTGGCACATATCTTCCTGATGAAGTCTTGTGATTTTCCCGTTCTTTATAATGCGGTCATATCGCTGGACTATAAAAACATCTTTTCCTGCGATTTTTTCAAGCCTTGATTCCGGCGCATTTAAGCCACATTTTTTTGCAAGCTGCATACAGTCATATTCATTTTGCGCTAATGTGGAAAGATTTCCTTCTCGTGTCGGCTTTAAAATATGGGTTGAAGGCGCGCCGTTTAAAGGCAAATACCACTGGTTTTCAAAAAATGCCAACGAAAGTTTTTCCTGTGCGCCGGCAAGAGAAAGTCTAAGCTTGTCATCAGCTTTGAGAAACGGTCTTTGTGGAATATTTAAAACAAAATCTTCTAGTTGTTCCTCTGAAAGTTTTTCGTAGTTTGAACTGTTTAGTTCGTATTCAGTTTTAATATTTTTTGGATTAAAATCGTCATCTGCAATTGTTATGAATCCTGCGCATTCCTGACCTATGGCTTCAAGGAGCTTAATGTCGCTGAGTTCTGAAATATGGAGATAATCGGCAACTCTTTTCCTTGTAAATTCTTCTGGAAGCAGTCCTGAAAAAAATGGAAGGCATTCTTTCTGCGAAAATTCTCCTTTTTTAAGCGGAAGGGAAAGAGAAATAGCCTTTGAATCTGGAGATGAAAGATATTCTTCTATATAATAGAATGCAATTCCTCTGTTTTCCGTAGTGAACAATTCCCCGCATTTTTTTTCTCCAAAATAAACATTCAGCTTCATTCGTTATCCTCGCGGTTTGTCAAAGAAATGTTTATTCCAAGAATTTGGAGGCAATTTATTACTTTTCCGATGTGAAGAGTTTCTTTGCCGTTTTCAAGCTCGGAAAAAAAACGGTTTCCAACATTGCACATTGCGGCGCATTCAGACTGGGTAAGCCCTAATGATTTTCTGCGTTTTTTTACAACTTCTGAAATATCGGTGATAGAGTTTATTATCATAACGGCAATTATAGCATTCCCGAACGGTAAAATCTATGTATTTTGAAGGTAATTTAAATCTTTTATTACCGTTCGGGAAGATTTTTAGCAAAGAAAAGCGGATAATGACATTCAGATATAAAACTGTTATTATTTTATTGAGTTTATGGGGAAAAATCCAGTGAAAAAAAATGGTTTTGTGCTAAAGGCAGCGGTTCCGCTTGCAGTTCTTTTTGCGGCGGGAATTTTGTTTCTTGTGCGCATTGTTTCTGGTATTTCTATTCATGGTGCGGAATTTGAAGGCGAAGATAGAAATTATCATATTCTTGTTGTTGGGCAGGCGGACAGTTCTGTTTTTCTTAATCAGATTTTTGAAGGCGCAAAAAGCTTAAGTCAAGACTATAGCGCGCTTGTGGAACTAAAATCCCCGGATTCTCTTGCGGAAAATATTTCACTTCAGTCTTTAATTGACTACGGCTCTTTTGTAAATGCGGACGGAATCATTGCCTATGTAAGTTCTTCATCACTTCCGTTTGAATCAGTAAGCCGCATAGACGGCACGGAGATTCCTGTTATAACAATCGGGCATTATCTTGCAGAAAATCCGCAGATTTCTTTTATAGGAAGCAACTATTCAAACCTTGGGCGCAGAATCGGCATTGAATCAGAAGAACTTTTTGAGCCGAGCGGAAAAGCATATATTGTTATAAGCGGAATTTCTGGAAGCCCCAACCACAGCAATCTTTTAAACAGCCTCATGGATTATTACAGGGTCAAGGGAATTTCAAATTTTAAAGTGTTTGACAAGTCTCTCAAGGAAAACAGAAAAAGCGTGGAAGAAATTCTTTTGCACGAAAAAACTGACTGTTGCGCTGTTGTCTGCCTTACAGAAGAAGATACTATTATGGTTCTTCAGCTTGTTGCGGCTTCTTCTGCTTCCGGACGCATAAAAATCTTAGGCTATGGTGAAAATGAAACTGTATCCATGTATCTTGAAAAAGGAATTCTTTCCAAGCTTGTTTCGTTCAATTTTAACAAAATCGGCAGAACGGCGATGACGGAGCTTTTTGAATACAGAAACAAAGGCTATGCGAACAGCTACATTACAGCTGACCTTCAGGTAAGGAGGGCAGAAAAAAAATGAAGTTTGCGGAAAACAAAAGCCTTCGATGGAAAATAATGGCAAGCATAGTTGCCGCTTTTCTTATAATGAGCGCGAGCCTTGCGCTTACAATTCTGATGGAGCATTATGTTTTAAAATCCGTGGGTGAATCCTACAAGTCAAATTCCGAGCTGAATGTGTTTGCAAATGATTTGTCGCGGCTTGAAAATTCACTTGAACTTTACATTGAATACAGAACGTTTGAAAGCATTGACGCTTACTATGCAAGTTCAGCCAGAGTGGAAGATCTTTGCGATGCGATGCAGGATTCTCCTTCTACAAATGAAGTGCGTCAGAAAGAATATGTTGTGAATCAGCTTGCGCAGTCTTTTTTATATTATAGCTCTAAAGCAGTTGCGGAGCGAAGGGCAAATAGCACAAGCGGAAATTTTTATTTGCAGAGTCTTGAATGCTACAGGTTTCTTTTGGAGGAAATACAAAAGCTCAATATTCTTTATATGCAGAACAACGCCGAGTTTTACGCCGCGGACAGAAACAATATAAATTTACTTTTTAAAGTTTACGCGGTTTTCTTTGCGCTTTTCTTTGTTTTTATTCTTGCCTTGCTGAATCTTCTTATCGGAAAAATCACACGGCCTCTTGCGGAAATTTCTTCGGTTGCGCTCCGTGTGGCTCAGCAGAATTTTGATGTTCCGCTTTTTAACAAGAAGTCTCATGATGAAATTGGAAATATCTGCCGCGCTTTTGACAGAATGATAATCAGCATAAGAGAATACATAGACAAAATCTGGGAAAAAGCCAGAACAGAAAATGAGCTTAGGGAACGCCAGATGGAAATGCAGGCTCTTTATGCGGATGCCCAGCTAAAGGCGTTTCAGAGCCAGATAAATCCGCATTTTTTGTTTAACACATTGAATACAGGTGCGCAGCTTGCAATGATGGAAGGCGCGGATAGAACTTGTTTTTTTATTGAGCAGACTTCGGATTTTTTTAGATATAACATTGCGCAAAAAGAGGACGCTTCAATTGACGATGAGCTTGGGCTTGTGGACAGTTTTGTTTACATTATGAAAGTTCGTTTTGGAAAAAGGCTTGAGTTTGTAAAAAAAATTCCCGAGCATAAATTTTCCCAAAGACTTCCTGCAATGACTTTGCAGCCGCTGGTTGAAAACTGTATTCAGCATGGCTTGCAAAATTCCATGGGCAAAGTTTTTCTTTCTGTAAAGGAAACAGACGGATTTGTTGAAATTCTTATTGGCGACAACGGATCTAAATTTGATTCTGGCGTTCGTGAGGAAATTTTAAAGGCTGCAAAAAGCGGTGGAATAAAATCTCCTTCTCCAAAAGAAAATTCTTTGGGAAATAAAGACGGAGAGCATACGGGTATTGGGCTTATAAATGTTTTTTCGCGGCTTAGAATTTATTTTCACCGTGATGATGTTTTTGATATTTTTTCTAGAGATGATTCAGAAATGAAGTTTTTAATCAGGATTCCAAATGTATAATATTTTAACTTGTGATGACGAGCAGATTATGATTGATTCGCTTCAGTTTATAATCAAAAAAAATTTTGAAGGGCAGGTGAATTTATTTTCCGCATTGTCTGGAAGTGATGCGGTTTCTATTGTGAGCCGGGAAAAAATAGACATAATTTTTATGGACATAAATATGCCGGGTATGAGCGGACTTGATGCGATAAGCTGCATAAAAAGTCTTAAGCCTTCCGCAGTGATTATTGTCTTGAGCGCATTTGACAAATTTCAGTATGCGCAGGAAGCCATGAACATTGGAGCGTACAAATATATTACAAAGCCCGTGAACCGCAGCATTGTGATTCAGACTGTGCGTAATGCCATGAACCTTGTTGACGAGCGCAACGGAACAACTTCTGGAAATCTGGAGCTTCAGAAAAAACTGGACATTGTCTATCCGATGATTGAAAGTGATTTTATTTATTCGTGCATTTTCAGCAAGGCAAAGAACGAGGATTTTCAAAGTTATCTTGACTATTTCAACATGAAGGTTGATGATTTCTTTTTTGCCTGCATAGAAGTTCCAGATTCTGAAAAAAATATATACGAGGTTTGCTCTAAAGTCAGAAAAATTGTTTCGCAAAAGTTCAAGTGCTTGGCCGGCTTGTTTATGACAAACCGAATCGCTGTTTTTGTTTCTATGGAAAATTCTGCGGAAAGTTTGCAAGATGATTTTCATTCTGCGGTCAAGGAAATATTTACACTTTTGACTTTGGAAATCGGGCAGAAGCTTCGGGTTGGAATAAGCAACGTTTGCGGCGAGCTTGAAGAAGTTTCTGGATGCTGCAAAGATGCGATTCAAGCCTTGAACAGAACTTCGCCGGATGGAGAACTTTTGTTTGCAGATGAGCTTTTGAGTTTTTCTAGCGGAGATGAAAAAATTCAGGAACTGCATGAGCGTATTTTAAATCGCTTAAAATTGGGAGATGCTGCCGGAGTTCAGTTTTTGGCGGAGCTTTATGTTGGAGAACTTTATGAACAGAATTTTCCGCTGGACAAAACAAAAGGAAATGTTTTTGAAGTTTTGATTGAAGCAAAAAAAATTGCAAAGTCCGCAGACTCTTCCTGGAAAAATGCTGCGTTTGAAAATATTTTTTCCGACTTGAGCAAGATTGATTCCAAGACGGAACTTTTGATTTTTTTTAAGAACAGACTTTCTGAATGCGCGGCTTTTATTTGCAATTCAAAAGAAGAAAAAGAAAATCCGCTTATAAAAAAAGTTTTTGGATATATTCAGGAACACATCGCTGAAAATTTTTCACTTGATGACGCGGCTTCTTTTGCAGGCGTAAGTTCTTTTTATTTGAGCAAACTTTTCAAAGAAGAAACCGGCGAAACTTTTATAAACTATGTGACAGACAGGCGGCTGGAAAAAGGCCGGATCATGCTTTGCGAAACCGAGCTTTCTATAAAAGAAATTTCTGCGGAAATCGGTTACAACGATCAGAATTATTTCAGCAGAATTTTTAAGAACAAGTTTGGAATTTCGCCTACTGATTTTAGAAACACAAATAGAAATTCGGAGTCATTATGAAAAAAAATTTTTTAATTTTTGCAGTTTTACTTGCATTTGTTTTTGCCGGATGCGCAAAGAATAAAAGAACTTTTTCCGTGCAGAAGCAGAACTCTTTTGTGGATGAGAAAAAAACAACAATTGGATTTTCCATAGATACGCTTGCAATTGAGCGATGGCAACGGGACTTGGATGTTTTTATGGCACGCGCAAGAGATTTTGATGCGGACGTTATTGTTCAGAATGCAGGTAACAATGTTGAGGTTCAAAAAAAGCAGCTCATGTATCTTTTGGATAAAAATGTGGATGTGATTGTTGTTCTAGCAAAAGTCGCAGATTCTCTTAAAGATGAAATTGAAAAAATCCGCGCAAAAAATATTCCTGTCATTGCCTATGACCGCCTGATTTTGAACACAAAAATTGATTTGTATATTACGATTGATTCTGGGCAAGTTGGCGTGATTATGGGAAAAGAACTTCAGCGTATTGCGCCCTTGCGTAACTGGCTTTGCATACTTGGACCGCAAGAAGATTACAACATGAAAATGCTTTTGCGCGGACTTAACGGAACTATAAAAAATTCTTTTCCGATTATAAATGAAATTTTTTACACTCAGGACTGGAACTATGATTTGTCTCGGCAGAAAATGGTTGACGTTATTACAAGCGGAAAAATTCCGGGAGCGATTATCTGCGGAAACGATGCGGTTGCGGACAGCGTGATTTCTGTTTTGCAGGCTTACTATCCGGATAAGCATATTCCGATTTGCGGACAAGATGCTGACATTGCCGCTTGCCAAAATATTGTGCGCGGACTTCAGGACTTTACAGTTTACAAGCCGATTGTGGAACTTGCCAGAACTGCCGCTGAAATTTCTGTGAGAGTTGCACGCGGAGAAAAAATCCAGTCGCTTTCTAATTTAAAATCAATCGACAATAAGTTTGCGGAAATTCCTGCGATTCTTTTAAAGCCTGTGCTGGTTACGAAAAGCAACATGGACGATGTTATAATTGATTCCGGTTTTCACACTTATGGTGAAGTTTACATGGAATAGTTTTATAGATATAATTGTTGCAAAAAGGAAAATTTGGGGTTCAAATGAAAGTTGTTACAAAAGCTGAACTTGATGAATGTTTTGATTATATAAATAAATGCCGCGAGGAAGTTGCAAAACGTGTTGTTGGTCAGAAAGATGTTGTGGACGGAATTATTACAGCGCTGATTGCAGGCGGTCATGTTCTTCTTGAAGGTGTCCCGGGGCTTGCAAAGACATTGGCGGTAAAAACTTTTGCGGATGTTTCAGGACTTGAATACAAAAGAATTCAGTTTACGCCGGATCTTCTTCCTGCTGATGTTAGTGGAACGCTGATTTATGAACAAGGCACTGGAAAATTTTCTGTTAGAAAAGGACCTGTGTTTTCAAATCTTGTTCTTGCGGACGAAATAAACCGCGCGCCGGCAAAAGTTCAGTCTGCTCTGCTTGAGGCTATGGCGGAGCATCAGGTTACAATCGGGGAAACAACTTACAAGCTGAACGAGCCTTTTTTTGTTCTTGCCACACAAAATCCGATTGAGCAGGAAGGAACTTACAGTCTTCCAGAAGCTGAGCTTGACCGTTTCTTGCTTAAGCTTCTTATTTCATATCCTACGCCGGAAGAAGAAATTTCAATTATAAAATCCGAAGGCAGGGCGAATGAAATTCCTGTGAACAAAGTTTTTTCCGCCATCGCTCTTCAAAAATGCCGGGACGCTGTGGATGCAGTTACTGTTGCTGACAAAATGCTTGCCTACATAGTTTCAATTGTAAATTTTACAAGAGCCGATGTCGCATTAAAAATGAACCGCCGCAATGATATTCAACGTTACATTTCATTTGGTGTTTCTCCACGCGCTGGAATTGCTCTTTTAAGATGCGCAAAAGTCCACGCTCTTTTTGAAAACAGAAGCTTTGTTCTTGCGGAAGATGTTCAGGCTGTTGCAAAGCCGGTTTTAAGACATAGGCTTGTTTTGAACTATGAAGCCGCTGCGGACAATATTTCTGCGGACAGCTTGATTTCAAAAATCATAGACTTGATGCCAGTTCCATGAAAAACGACATAAGCCGCCGCGCTTCACTTTTGCATTTATCTTCTCTTTCTCTTGCTGAAAAAATGAAAAGTGGTTCATTCCGTTCGCTTTACCGTGGACGCGGAATTGAATTCAGCGGAGTCCGTGAATATCTACGAGGCGATGATGTGCGTGCAATTGACTGGAATGTTACGGCAAGAATGGGAAAACCTTTTGTAAAAGTTTTTGAAGAAGAACGTGAACTCGATGTCTTTATAGTTGCCGACGCTTCTCTTTCAATGTGCGTGGGAACAAGCCAGCAGACAAAAATTGAAAAAGCAATGGAGTGCGCTTCTCTTTTAACGCTTGCTTCATTTTATAATTCAAGTCCTGTTGGCGCCGTTGTTTTTGACGGCGAGCTAGAATTCTTTTGTTCTCCTGAATCTGGAAAAAAACATTCGCTTATGCTTTTGTCCCATTTTGAGCTTGACAGAAAAAAACAAAAGGCTGGTTCTGTTCTTGACAGCGCGCTTAGGGGTGCAGAAAAGCTTTTAAAGAAAAGAAGCCTTGTCTTTGTTATTTCTGATTTTAGGGCTGCGGAATGGCATGCTTCTTTTGCGCGTCTTTGCCAGAAAAATGATGTCATTGCAATAAATATAGTTGATTCTTCTGATGACAATATTCCTTCCGTTGGCTCTGTTCTTTTTGCAGATCCAGAAACAGGATACGAAGCAGTTCTTCCGACTTCAAGTCAGAAATTTATCCGCGGATGGAGAGAAGAAAATGAGCAGCGCAAGGAAAACTGGTTTAAAGAATGCGTGCGCCACGGAGGAATTCCTTTGTTTATAAGCACTGTTCAAGATCCTGCTGCAGAACTTATAAAATTTTTCAGCAGCAGGCACAGACATTCATTTTAGGAAAATGGCATGAAGAAAAATCTTTGCTTTGTTTTTAGCTTGTGCTTTTTTATTCAGTTTTTAGTTGCTCAGAATCCAAATGAAAATACAGCGGCTTTTGGAACGCAAGTTATGGTTCCGCGCGATGTCTTTATTGGCGACAGCGGACAGATTCAGTATTCGTTCAGAACACCTATAGATTTTTTTTCTTTTGCAGATCCGTCAATGATAAAAGATGAAGTTCTTTCACTGAATCTTTCTTCAAGTGATTTTTTAGAAAATCCGGACGACTGCCTTGTTACAAAATCGGTTCTTGTTAGAAACGGCGTAAATTACAACCTTTACATAACGATAATTCCTTGGAAAACTGGAACAATAAAATTTAAGGAATTCAGCTTGGAAAAATTCTGCCACGGGCAAAACAGCGGCAAGGAAAATGTTGACTTTAGAATTCAGCTTGCGCCGGTTACAATTCTTTCGCTTGTAGAAAAACTTGAAGTAAAAAATTTAAAGTCTCCGCAGGCTCCTCTTTTGCTTCCAAATACAAATTATTTTTTGTGGATTGCAGGCTTTTTAGTCGCCGGATTTTTTTCATTGTCATGCATTGTCCTGATAAGGCTTCCGCATATTTTGAAAAAATTGAAATTTTTAAGAGAACAGTTTGAACTTTACAGAAATGCAAAACGGACAAAGAAAAAGATTTCCATGCTTTTAAAAAAGAAAATTGATGACAAGGACTTTTGTGAAAAATGGCAGCTTGCAATGCGCGAATACTTGGAATTTAGATTTGCAGTTTCTTTTTGTTCTGTGCCCGGAAAAAAAGTCGGTGCGAAAATATTTGATATACTGAATGGTCTTGCAGGAGAAAAAGTTTGTGAAGCGATAGAATCTCTTTCGTGTTTTTTTGTGCGTACAGACTACATTCGGTTTGCAAGCGGTTCAATTGATTCTAAGCTTTTGCCAGTGGAAACTCATCAGGCTTTGTTTGTTGAAAACGAAAAAAAATCAATGGTTGCGGAAACTTACAAGATAATTGATTTGCTCGAAAAAGGAGAGTGTAATAAAAATTTTGTCTGAAATAGTGTCAAAGTTTTTATTCACAAAGTTTGCGTTGCAAGCTTTCTTATCAAATGCAATTTCCGCTAGAAAATTGCGCTAAAAAGTCAAATCGAAAGTTAAAACTTTCTCAATGGCTTTTTATAGGAGAAAAAAGTGTTTGAATTTGAAAATCCTCCGGCATTTTTTCTTTTGCTTTTGATTCCGGTGCTTTATATTTTGCGTTATATAAAAATTTTTTCACGGCTTTCTTTGCCTTTAAATTTAAGCGACTGGAACGGAAGCAATTTTAAGTGGAAGGGAAATGCAAGAAAATTTCTTTCTGTTTTTGGAAGAGTTGTTTGTGTCTTATTTTACATTTGCCTTGTCTTTGCCTATGCGGATCCTGTTTTTCATCTTCAGCAAAAAGTCTATTCTTCAAAAGGCGCGTCGATTGTTTTTGTTTTGGACGTGAGCCCTTCAATGGCTGCAAAAGATATTGGTTCGCAAAGTCGTCTTGAAGCTGCAAAAAATTCCATTGTTTCCATGGCGGAAATGAATAGCGGCTCGGAGCTTGGGCTTGTTGTGATGGCTGAAAATGCCGCTGTTTTAGTTTCTCCCACAATGGATAGAAAATTCTTTTTGAACCGATTGAAAACTGTAAGTGTTGGAGAGCTTGGAGATGGAACTGCGATTGGAACTGGACTTAGCAGCGCAATTTATCATCTTGAAAAATCAAAGTCGCCTAAAAAAAGCATCGTCCTTATTACTGATGGAGAAAATAATTCAGGCGCGGTTCATCCTCATACTGCGGCTCGTCTTGCCGTGAACAAAGATATTTCACTTTACATTCTTGGTGTGGGAACAAGAGGCGTTGTTCCGATTGATTATGTAGATCCAAAGTCAAATAAAATTTATTCAGGTTATCTTGAATCGAAATTTGATACGTCTTCAATTGCACGGATTGCATCAGAGGGAAATGGAAAATTTTTTGAGATTGAATCTATTTCCGCATTGTCGCAGGCTATTTCTTCAATTTCAAAAAGTGAAAATATTGCTCAAAGCTACTACATAAAAAATCAGGATATATTTTATTACAGATATTTTTTGATTGCCGCGGTTGTTTTTGCTTGCATTGCATGGATTGTGCGCAGATTTCTTCTGCAGGAGACTTTATGAATTTTTCTGTTGAAAATCTATTTTCATTTTATCTTTTTATTCCTTTAGTTTTTGCGCTTTTGTTTGTTGTGGCACGGTATATTCGTTTAAGAAAAAATATCTGCGGAAAAGTTTTTGAATTTAAAAACGGCTCTTTTAGAATTTCAGCTTGCTTCTGGAGCAGAACTTTTTTTAGATTCATTTGTGGAATTTGCGTTGTTCTTGCACTCGCAGGAATTTCATTTGGAACAGATTCTGTGCCTGTACAAAAAAACGGAAAAGCCGTCTCTCTTGTGTTTGACATTTCTTATAGCATGGAAGCAAAAGATGCGCCCGGAGGAATTTCAAGACTTCAGGCAGTTTCCAGTTATGCAAGTGAGCTTTTGGACAGAATGAACGGATGCGCGGTTTCCGCTGTTCTTGCGAAGGGCGATGGAATTATTGCTGTTCCGCTTACAGAAGATTTTCAGAGTGTAAGAAGTTTAATAGAAAATCTTTCGCCTTTGCTTATGACTTCCGAGGGAACAAGCCTTGGCAATGGAATAAAATCCGCGCTTTCTTCGTTTCCAGAGCAATCTTCCGCAGCTTCATTTATCTGGCTTTTTACCGATTGCGAAGAAACAGACAACAGCCTTCAGTCTTCTCTTTCTGAATGTTTAAAAGCCGGAATTCCTGTTGTTATTATCGGATTTGGCTCTGAGCGTGAAAGTGAAATTTTTGCGGGCGATGGAATTACAAAAGTAAAAACAGCTTTAAGATCCGGCAGCGTTGAAAAAATGATTTTATCTCTAAAAGAAAAATTTGTTTCGTCCAAAAGAAATAACTCTGCGCCTTCTGTTGTTTACATTGATGCCTCGGAAATGGGCTCTGCCGCCGCTATTTTAAAAATGCTTGATCTTAATGGTTCGTTGCCGTCGGTTTCTTATGAAATTCAGAGCACTCAGCGTTATGGACTTTTTATTTCTTTTGCAATTTTATTTTTCCTTGCCTCGATTTTTTTTGGCGAGCTTGATATTGCAGGCGGAAAGAAAAAATTGATTTCATCTGTTTCCATGGCTTCGCTTGTTTTTTTGTTTACAGGATGTTCGCCACGTTTTAATGACGGCATAAAAATTCTTGAAGGAAAACTTGACTGGTCTAAGCAGGATTATCAAAATGCAGTCGGAGATTTTTTTGAAACAGCTTCAAATGCACAAGCCCGTGGAGATTTTCTTGTTGAACAGTATGCGGTATTTGGACTTGGCTCGACTTATCTTATGCAAGGCGAAACTGATGCAGCGTTAAAAAGATTTTCGAAAATATACGAAAATTCTTCAGATAAAATTAAATTTGCAATCCTTTATAATTCTGGAATAATTGCGCATCGTAACGGAGATTATAAAGCGGCAACTGATTTTTTCAAAAAAGCTATTTTAATAGACAGCACCAGCATAAATGCAAAAATTAATCTTGAACTTTCGTTGAGGGAAAATTCAGAACGCTCAAGAGAATCCGCGCAGGAACTTGTGCCTTTGTCAGAAAATAAAGAAGAACAGAATATTCAAAATGCTCTTTATTCTATAATTCGGGAGGATGAAAGACAGCAATGGAAAAATATGCAGAAAGATTCAGAACGGACTTCCCGCGATTATTAATTTTTGTCTTGCTTGTTGCTTATGCATTTCCTGTTTTCGCAAAGCCAGTTTCATGGAATTATCTATGGAGCTTGCGTTTCAGGCAAAGTCAGGAAACTTTATTTACAGAAACCGACAATTCATTTTATGTTGAAATTGAAGGAGTTACTCCAGACAGCATTCAGCTTGCCGTGAATTCTCTTCCGCATAATGTAAGTTTTGTTTCGTCAAAAAAAGAAACCGTTATGATAAAAAGCGGAAACGGACAGAACGAAAAATATTCAGCAGGAACAAGAATTACAATCTGGATGAAATTTTTAAAAACCGGTTTTTACAAAATCAGTCCGATTGATCTTGTTATAAACGGAAGTTTTTATCAGATTCCGTTTAATCCTGTTGAAGTTTTTGAAAATCCAAAATTTATAAATCCGCAGGTTTCAGTTTCTTTTAACAATCTGAATATTTCTTCAAAAAGAAAAACCGCTGAAGCTTATGAGGGGCAGCACATTGTTTTTACAGTGAATGTGAAATACGCGAATTCTGTAAAAAATGTTTCTTGGAATATTCCGGAAGATTCTGTATTTAAAAAACTTCGGGAGTTTAATTCTTCTGATGAAGATTTTTTTTCCACGGAATTCAAACCTATTGCTGTATTTGACTGGCAGCCTTTAAAATCCGGAAATTGGAATCTTCCTGAAATCTTTGTTACGGCGGTTTCGTACAATGGAACAATCAATGATATAAAATGTCCGCCTATTTCTTTCAAGGTTCATGAAAAAAAATCAGTGGTCAATGAACCAAAACAGGAAAGTCCTTTTGCTTACGCTTTTATAGAACCTTCAAGTTATGATAAAAATGTTTCCAGACCGGAAGCGAAAAATTATGATATTTTGAATTTGATTGAGCTTCATAAAAAGGAACGCCATTCAATTCCATTTTTTAATTCGGCATTTAAAGAAAGAAGACAAATTGAGCTTTCGGTTGGACTTTCTCCTTCTGGAGTTGAGCCGAGCGTTGTTTTTTTTACCATAATGTTTTGTGCTGTTTTTATTTTGCTTGCTGTTTCAGTTTTGCTTTTTATTTTCAAGCGAAAAAAAACTTGCGCAATTTTTGTTTCTATGTTTGTTACGTTTGCAGTTTTCTTGTCGATTTACGGATACCATTTGTTTACTTCCCGCGGAATTTATGCAGGAGGAACAATGAGTCCGATTCCAGAAAAAACTGCTCCAACAGGTGTAACCATTCAGGCTGGAAGCGTTGTTTCTATAATAAGAACTGCGGGAGGCTGGATGTACATAAGGCATAATGATACTTACGGTTGGGTTTCGGCGGAAAATGTTTATATAATAAAATAGCAAGGAATTTAAAAATGGATTTTGGTGATATTTTGTCGCAGTGGGATTCTATTCAGAAGAATCATGTTCCAAAAAATAAAGGTCCTCAAATTTGCCGTAAAAAAGCAAATGCTCCTACAAAAGAAGAAAAAGAAGCCGCGCGTCAAGGTTATTCTTACGAGCAGATTATGGATCAGAACAGCCAGAAGCGCATAAATCCGATGGAACTTTGGCTTAGGCGATACGGTACGGTAGACAAAGACAAGGCTTTTGAAGAAAATGCGCGTCAGGAAAAACTTAATGATATAAATTATTTAAAGACGCTTGCTCCAAAAGCTACAATAGATTTGCATCAGCTTACAAGAGAAGAAGCGTGGGACAAACTTAAGATTTTTGTTGACAGCTGCTACATCCGGAAACTCAAGAAAATTCTTATCATCCACGGAAAAGGAAATCACAGCCATGGAACAGATCCAGTTCTTGGGCAACTTGTGCGGCTTTTTATTGAGCAGGACAAGCGTCTTGGAACTTCCGGACATCCAGACAGAAATCACGGCGGCTCTGGAGCAACTTGGGTGATAATAAAAAATTAGATTTTTTCAATTGATTTATTCAATGGATTTTAGTAAGTTTAGTTTAAGAGTTTTTGCTGATATGGAAGATTTGTATAAAATTTTGAATGTTGAAAAAAATGCCTCTGCGGAAGAAATCAAAAAAGCCTATAGAAATTTAGCATTTAAATTTCATCCAGACAGAAATCCAGGCGATAAATCCGCGGAAGAAAATTTCAAAAAGATAAACGAAGCTTATTCAGTTTTAGGAGATGAAATAAAACGCCGCCAGTACGACCAGTACAACATGAATGGCTTTTCTGAAAATTTTCAGCAGAACGGCGGATTTTATCAAGGCGACCCTTTTGCAGATTTTTTTAACAACAGAAATTATCAGTACACTTATACTTATTCTTCAAAAAATTCAGAGAGCAAAAAAGGCTTTTCTTTAATAGGATTTTTCTTAAGCATAGTTCAGATTTTGTTCTGCTTGTTGGGATTTACCACAGTCGGCAGATGGAGTTTTTTGCTTGGCATTTTATTTTTTATTGGACTATTCAATGGAATAAAATCAGTGGCAGGAAATTTAAAATGGATTCTTGCTGAATAAAAAAGTGAAAGGAAAATTTTATATGGAAAATAATTCAGGCATTGTTGTTTACACAGATGGCGGTTGCCGCGGAAATCCTGGCTGCGGAGGTTGGGGTTGCGTTATAATTGACGGCGAAAAAGAATACAAATTTTCCGGCGGAGAAAAACTTACAACAAACAACCGCATGGAACTTATGGCTGCAATTAGCGCACTAAATTCAATTGCCGAAAATACGCTTTGGAAAAATCAGCATATTTCAGTTTATTCAGACAGTCAGTATGTAAAAAACGGAATAACTTCTTGGATTCAAAACTGGAAAAAAAACGGCTGGAAAACTTCTGCAAAGAAACCTGTTCTTAATAAAGATTTGTGGGTTCAGCTTGATTCGGTTTACAATCTTCTTGACATCGAATGGAAATGGGTCAAAGGCCATGCGGGCGTAAAGTACAACGAAATTTGCGATGAACTTTGCAATATGGAAATGGACAAGCAAGGGTAAAATTTGTTCGCAAGAAATATTTTGTTGTAAAGAGAATATTTTTTACTCTATAAAGATATAATCATTGAAATAAACCGCTCGGATTTGTCCCATTACAAGATTTTCGTTTATTTTTTGAAGCAGTTCTTCTTTTATTAAATTTTCTCCTTTTGCCCGGATTTGGCTGAAAGTGAGCGCGGAAAAATAGTTTGTAAAAATCGATTTTATCTGCCGTTCCTTTAGTGAAAGTTCTTCAAATAAAGCCTTGTCTTCCGCAGGGTACGAAAACCATGGGGAAACAACGATTACAACTTGCTCGTCTTTTTCTGAAATTTGTTTTGTGAAAATCCTAAGCTGCCCGATGTCCGTAAACGCATTCATGCTTTTTTCTTTTCCTGTGTTCATGTTTGTGATTTTTTTTGGACTTGGATCTGATTTTCTGTATGCGCTCGCAGGATTTTCTTTTGTGAATATATAAAATGCAATTGTAACAATTATTATTGTAAGAAGAATTGCGGCTGCCAGTGCAAAAAGAAATCTATTCAATTTATTCAGATTCATACAATAAATTCCTTTAGCAAAGAAAGCGTTCTTGTTGTCGCATTTCCGGTTTCATCGAATGTTCCAGGAATTCTTGCGGTCAGCTCGATAAAATTTTCAAGCCATTCTTCTTTTTCAATTGTTCCGTTTTTTCTTGCAAGCTCAACCAAGTCGGCTTTTTCCATTGGGATTTTGAATTTCCGTTTTGTGCCAAGAAGATTTTCTGTAAGCACCGAAATTATTTCTTCAAATCCGAGTTCTGTTTTTGCGCTTGCATGAATTGCGTTTGGAAATGCCTTGTTCAGCTGTGAAACCGTGATGAACTTTTCTTTTACAAGATCGAATTTGTTCAAGACAACAGTCTGCGGAATTTCTTCAGCGTGAATTTCCTTTAGAACTTTCTGCACTTGCTGATATTGTTTTTCGCAGTCAGGGTCAGAAGCGTCAACCACAATCAAAAGAAAATCAGAAAGCGAGGTTTCTTCCAGCGTGGATTTGAATGCGTCGATTAAAGTATGCGGAAGATTTGAAATAAATCCGACTGTGTCCGTCATTAAAACAGACGAGGCTTCCGAAAGCGCGAATTTTCTTGTGGTTGGATCTAGCGTTGCAAAAAGCTTGTTTTCTACAAGAACATCCGCCCCTGTGAGCGCATTTAGCAGGCTTGACTTTCCGGCATTTGTGTATCCAACCAAAGAACAAGTTGCGGTTGCGGTTCGTTCCCTTTGCTTACGCTGAATGTTCCTGTTTATTGCGACTTGTGCAAGTTCTTTTTTTATCTGAACGATTTTATCTTCTATTTGACGGCGGTCAAGTTCCAGCTGAGTTTCGCCGCTTCCTTTGTTTCCGAATGAGCCGCCTCTTTGTCGCGCCATGTCTCCGTAAGTGTGGCTTAATCTTGGAAGTGAATACTGAAGTTTTGCAAGTTCTACCTGAAGGCTTGCTTCTTTTGTCTGCGCGCGTGAATCAAAAATTCTTATTATTACTTCGTTTCTGTCAAAAACCGGCATATTGGCAAGTTTTTCCCAGTTGCGCTGCTTGGACGGATCTATTTCCCAGTCAAAAACTATGCAGTCCGCAAAAACTTCCTTTGCCTTATCTACTATTTCCTGCGCTTTTCCTGTTCCCATTCCGTAGGCGGGAGTTGGCTCTATGCGTGTAAGTACAATTGTGCCGGCAATTTCCATGTCCAGCGTCTGCACTAGACTTTGTAGTTCCTTTGGCTCTGGATTTCCGTTTTTCTTGTCTGGCGCGCCGACTAAAAGACATTTTACTTTGCGTTCTTGCTCTTGCTGAATTTCAATCATAAAATTTATTATACATTTTAAAATAAACAAATGAAAGTGCGCCTTAATTTTTGCATTATGCTAACTTTTCGCTTGATTTTTCTTTGGAATTTTCGGAAAATAAATGTGCTAAACTTTTTTATCCTTATGTCGAAAATTTATAAGTTCAGGACTCTAAAAGAAAATGCCGGAATTTGAAAAAGAACAAAAAATCTGTAAATCTTCCTCTTCTTCCTCGGAGCATGGACTTATGAAAAAAGCTCTTGAAATAACAAAGCAAAACAATGCTTGTGCTTCGGGACTTCTTTCAAAAATTACAAAATCATCATTAAGGGCAAAAAATATGACTAAGGCAATTGTTGAGCAGAACGGAATCTTTACAATAAAAGAAAATCTTGAAACTTCATCAGTAAAGCAAGATCCGGGCTTAAAGGCTTTAGTTGAGTCTGTTTTAAAATAAATTTACGGTCGAAGTCCGTCTACAATAAATTCTTTTGGAAGGCGGGCAGGCGCATTGTTCTTTACAGAAGCCCAAGTTACATCAGCTTCCGCGCAAATGTGTCCGTCTTCTTTTTTTATAGTCTGATGAAAAGTTCCGCTTACAGCTCCAAGTTTTACAGGAGTTGTTTCGATTATCAGGTTGTCATCAAGAAACGCTGAATTCTTGTAGAAAATATCAATGTGCGTTATGTAAAGATAATAGCCGGCTTCTACAATTCCCTTGTAGTTGAATCCAATCTGGTGCAGATAATCCATGCGCGCTGTTTCAAGATAATTTAAATAAACCGCGTTGTTTACGTGGCTGTAGCTGTCGCATTCGTAAGAGCGGACTGTAAGATTTGTTGTGTAAGTCATGTATGCTCCGTGATTTTTAAGCGTCTTCGTTTACTTCAATGTGGAAATTCTGCATAAGGGAAACAAAAGAAAAAAATTCCTTGTATACGCTGATGCACATTTGCTTGAGTTTTCCTTCTGCAAAGTGGTCTATGTCTTTCCAGTTTCTTATTAAAGTTGGATGCGGCTTTATGCAGTCTTCAAGAACCATTTTAAGGTTTTTTCCATAAGTAATGAAAAGATTTACAGAGCCAAGAATGATTTTTGCTGCGGATGTGTTTACAAAATTCAGTGTTGAATGAATTATGTTTCTTGATTCCTTGTCTCGTTCGGTTCGCGGAAGATGAGTTTTCATTTTTAAGCCGAGATCAACACTGTCGTCAAGGCTGTTGTCCAAAGCTATGATTTTGTCTGCGTTTTCAACAAGCTGATGGAAAGCCTCGCTCATTGGAGCTGCCAACTCCTGGTTTGCCCATTCACCGCGGACAAGAAGAATGTCAGAAAGTTCCTTTACATCTTTTTTTACATAGTCGAGAATAAATTTCTTTAAATATGAAAGCGGTTCACAGTATTCAAACTTTCCTATTTCCTTGCGTTCAAAAGGCGCGCTTCCTGCTTCTGTATAAAATTTGAGTTTTTCTATCTGGGTTGTTCCAAAAATTTGGTTCAGCAAAACTTCAATTTTTCCTTCTGTCTGCTTTTCTTTTAGAGCAGTCAAAGTGTTTTCCGCCTGCTTTTTTACTTCCGTGATAAAATCGTCAACAATGTACAAATCTTTTGCTGCGTAAACTTCGTTGTAAGACGGATCTTCGGAAATGAGCTGAATGAGCATTTCCACAATTCTGTTTTCCTTTAAATAGCGGATTCGTGCAAGAATTTTTTTCCAAACACCCGGCGATACCGGATCCACGCCTTTTACTTTCTTTATCAGCTTAAAAACTTCATCCCAAGAAGAATCAAACGGAAGCGACCAGGCGACATCCATGAAATTTTTCAAGTCTTCAAGAACATAAGTTCCGCTTATTGGTATGAATCTCGGTGGATTAGAAAAGTTGTGTTCTTTAAGCGAACTGTCAAATTTTTTGAGCATAAAGAAATAATCGAACTGCACAAAATTTACAAAGTCCATGAGTTTTGTGTAAACGCCGTCAATGGCAGAAATTTTGTTGCTGTCGAATTCTGAGGAAAAGGCGTCCATATAAAGTTTTGTCTGCTCGAAAACTTCTTTTAGCGGCTTTTTCTTTGCAGCGTCTATAATTGCAAGCTCCGAGATGTTTCCCAGTGATTCCAGTTGTTTATCCGAAAGGGAATTGTCGATTACAATCCGCTTAAATGCTTTCGGATTTATAGATTGAATCATTGCCTGTGCCGGCGAAATTGCTTTATATATTTCATAGAAGAATTTTGCAAAACTTGGATCTATTTCATTAGAAGAAGTCTTGTAAAAATGATACTTAGTTTTAGAAAGATTTTTTGCAATGTTTTTTAAGGCGCGTTTTTTTGCGGCCTCTGGACTGTTTCCTCCAAAGAATGAATTGAGCAAGTCCTTAAAAAAGTTTCGATTCCCCATGCAGAAAATATACCTAAATAAACGAGCTTATTCAAGGCTGTTGACTTGCAATGACAAACTTAAAGAAAACTTGTATACTGAAAAAATGACAGAATTATTAGCTCCTGCGGGAAATATTGAAGCGCTTGATGCTGCTATAGGCGAAGGCGCGGATGCAGTTTATATGGGTTTGAAGAGTTTTAATGCAAGACTTAGGTCTTCAAATTTTGCCTGGAATCAGTTTGAGGCTGCTGTTCAAAGCGTGCATCGGCTTGGCAAGAAAATTTATGTAACTGTAAATACTGTTTGTGAAGAAAACGAAACAGAACGTCTTTATAGATTTCTTTCATATTTAAATAAAATCGGGCCGGATGGAATAATTGTTCAGGATTTTGGTGTAATAAGAATGTGCCAGGAATTTTTTCCGGACTTGGAGCTTCATGCATCAACCCAGATGAATGTGGAAAGCGCGGCGGCTGCAAATCTTTTGTGCAAGCAGGGGGTAAAGCGTGTTGTTGTTGCCCGTGAGCTTGGCCTTGAGGAAATCCGAGGGATAAAATCAAAGACAAATGCCGAAATAGAAATGTTTGTTCACGGCGCGCTTTGTGTAAGTGAGTCAGGGCTTTGCCTTTTTTCAAGCTATCTTGGCGGAAAATCAGCTAACCGCGGAGTTTGCACTCAAGCTTGCCGCAGAATTTATTCAGCTGAAATTCCCGGAACTGTTGCGAACGGTTATTATTTTTCACCTTGCGACTTGGAGCTTATTTCCCATGTTCCAGAATTGATGGAAGCCGGAGTTGACAGCTTTAAAATTGAAGGCAGAATGAAAAGCGCAGAATATGTTGGAGCTGTTACCGCTGCCTACCGTTATGTAATGGATCATTGGCACGAAGATAAAAAAGGCTCTATTGCGGAAGGAAAGAGAATTTTAAGCACAGATTTTGCGCGCTCAAAAACCGATTATTGGTACGGCTTTAAATCTGTGGAAGAAGGAGTTGATTCAGCTGGCGAAAAAATTTTGAATCCAAAGCAAGCTGGAGGAACTGGAATTTTCCTTGGAAAAATAAATCAGACAAGACCGGCTTCTGCTTCTGAAAAAGAGCAATATGCATCTTCTTTGGAACGAAAACAAGAGTTTTCTATTCAAATGGCGACAATTTCTGGCGGCGACTACAATTCTGATCCGGGAGACAGCATCCGGCTTCATAAAAAAGATGACACAGGCCGCGAAAGCCACAAAATCCGCGTTCTTTCCGAAGATGAAAAAGGCTCAAGATGGATTGATATCCCTTCTGGATTTTCCAAGGGAGACAGCGTCTATCTTTTGCAGACAAAATCCATGTCCAAGCGTTATAAAAGAGTTCTTCCGTCCGACCTTTCAAAGTTTAGAAAACAGCCCGGTCCGGAACGTCTTCCTGTTTTGGATCTTACTCCGCTTGCAAAAAATGAGCTTAACTGGTTTCCAGAAGGTCTTTATATTCAGGTTTCGACTGTGGCGGACGCGCATATTGTTTCTTCGCTTCATCCTGTGCGGCTTATAATTGAGCTTAATTCTGAAACAAGTTACGACCTTTTAAACAAAGATTCGCCTGCAAAACCATTGCTTCCGTACAGCAAAAAAATGCTTGTGATTTCGCTTGATCCGTTTTTTGCTGAAGGAAAATCAGAGGAATTTGAAAATGTTGTTTCAGTTCTTGTGGAAAAAGGATATTCAACTTTTATTGTAAACAATATTGCGCATATAAATATCCTGAAAAAATACAAGGTGAAGTTGATTGCCGGTCCTTACCTTTATACTTTTAACCGCTGGGCTGTAAGTTTCCTTGAAAACAGCAATATTATGGCATTGCAGTCTCCTGCGGAAAATTCTGAAAAAAATCTTGAAGCCATTTTTGAAAATTCTGCGGAACGCTCGCGCGTTCTAGTTAGCGTTTTCTCTTATCCTGTTTTGTTCCGAATGAGATTCAAGCTTCCGGGCGATTATGATTTTACTTATTTCAGCGACAAGGAAGGCATGGGATTTAAAGTGAATTCAACGCCGGACGGTTCGTTTGTAATGCCGGAATATCCGTTCAGTCTTTTAGACAAAATGGAAACCTTGAAAAGCAAAGGATGGACGCATCAGCTCATAGATTTTTCAAAGACAAAAATTTTAAAGAGCGACATAAGAAACCTTGTTTCGATTATCCAAAAGCATGAATTTATAGAAGGAGCTTCCCGCTTTAACTGGAAAAATGGATTTTATAATCCTGAAAAAATGGAAGCTTATCAGGCAGCTCAGGCTAGAAATGCCCAGGCTTCAAAAGACAATAAAAAGCGGAAATAGTTTTTGAAAGAAATGTCATTGGGGCTGTCCAAAAAGAAATGGGCAGCCCTTTTTGAAGTCTGTTAATAACTTCTAGAACAGCCTCTAGATGACTAACTGTCAGGAGAAACAGAGAAATGTCAGATGATTCAAAACTAAGGCTATGAATTTAAATTGATGACTTTTTGTTTTTTTCTTGCAATGCCCGGGCGGGGCTCGCCCGGTAAGAGTTTTATAAAAAACTATTCGTTCCTTACGATTTTTGCGGCGGCAACAAGGTTTTTAAGGCTGGCAACTGTTTCTTTTTCGCCGCGGGTCTTGAGTCCGCAGTCCGGATTTATCCAGAGCTTCTGTTTCGGAACGTAATTTTTCATTTTTTTAACGGCAGAAACGATTTCTTCTACGGTTGGAACGCGAGGGCTGTGGATGTCGTAAACGCCCGGACCAACCTGCGTGCGGAAATTGTTTTCCTTAAGAGCGGAAAGAATTGTAAGGTCTCCGCGGCTTGCTTCAAATGTGATTACGTCCGCGTCCATGTTGTCAATGTCTTTGATAATGTCGTTGAATTCGCTGTAGCACATGTGTGTATGAATCTGGGTTTCTGGTCTTACGCCGGAATGTACAAGGCGGAACGCCGGGATTGCCCAGTCAAGGTATTCTGTGTGCCAGTCTGAATGTCGCAGCGGAAGTTTTTCGCGCAATGCGGCTTCATCAATCTGGATGATTTTGATTCCGTTCTTTTCAAGGTCAAGAACTTCTTCCCGGATTGCAAGCGCAATCTGCAGAACTTGTGTCTTTAGGCTGATGTCCTCGCGCGGGAATGACCAGTTCAAGATTGTTACCGGTCCTGTTAACATTCCTTTTACCGGAGCGCTTGTGCAGCTCTGCGCAAATGTCGACCATTCAACTGTGATGGCTGATTTTCTTGAAACGTCGCCCCATACTACCGGCGGTTTTACGCAGCGTGTTCCATAAGACTGAACCCACGCTTTTTCTGTAAAGAGGAATCCTTCAAGGTTTTCGCCAAAGTATTCAACCATGTCGTTTCGTTCGTATTCGCCGTGAACAAGAACGTCAAGACCAAGCTCTTCCTGAAGCTTAATGCATTCCGCAATCTTGTTTTTGTTGAATTCCTTGTACTGCCCGGCTGTAATCTGGCCTTTTTTGAATGCGCTGCGGTTTGCGCGAACATCTTTTGTCTGCGGAAATGAGCCGATTGTTGTTGTAGGGAACAGCGGCAGGTTCAGGGCATTTTTCTGAATTTCCTCGCGTTCTTCAAATGCAGGAAGACGAGTGTAGTCCTTTTCGCCAAGTCCGTTGATTTTTGAGGCAAGCGCAGAATTTTCCTGAACGCGTTCGTTCTTGAACAAATCCTGGTTTCTGTTGAAAAGATTTGAATTAGGGTCTTTTCCATCGATAATCCGGGAAAGATCTGTAAGTTCAAAAAGTTTTTCGCGCGCAAAAGAAAAGTGCTTTAAAATATCGCTTGAAAGTTTGATTTCGTTTCTGATTGTGTAAGGAACGTGGAGCAGTGAGCATGAGGTTGAAAGAACTACTTCCGCTTCTGTGGCCGCCTTAATTTTGTTCACAAGTTCAATTGTTTTTGCGTAGTTGTTTTTCCAGATGTTTTTTCCGTTTACAACACCGGCAAAAAGAATTTTGTCCTTAGGGAAACCTTCTTTCTGAAGAAGATTCAAAGTTTCTTTTCCTTCTATAAAATCAAGTCCTATGGCATCGAACGGAAGTTCTGTGACAGTCTTGTAGCTGTCTCGGATGTCGCCGAAATATGTCTCAAGAAGTACGCTCAGTTTTTTTTCGTCAAGCACGATTTTGTAGAGTTTTTCAAAAAGAATTCTGTCGTCGGCTGTTGTGTCATGAACAAGGGCAGGCTCTTCAATCTGAATCCATTTTGCGCCGGCTTCCGCAGCTTTCGCCAGAAGCTCCTTGTAAAGATTTGCGGCTTTTTCCGCATAGGCGTTTAAATTTTTTGTTCCCTTATAGTGCGCAAGCTTAAGGAATGTGTATGGACCGATTACATTTATTTTTGTCTCTGTGCCTGTTTCTTTTGCCTCGTTGAATTCTTCAAGAATTTTTGTTGCGTCCAAAGCAAGTTCAGTGCTGTCGTCAAATTCCGGCACAATGTAGTGGTAGTTTGTATTGAACCATTTTTTCATTGGAAGAGCCGTAACGTCGTTTCCGCCTTCCTGATAGCCGCGCGCCATCGCAAAGAACGTGTCGAGTTTTGAAAGTCCGAGTTTTTTGTATCTTTCCGGAATAGCTCCAAGCATAAAGGCAGTGTCGAGCATTCCGTCATAAAAAGAAAAGTCGTTTGAAGAAATAAAATCAATTCCGTCGTTTTTCTGAGTGTGCCAGTTTGAAAGCTTAAGCTCATGGGCGACTTTGTTCAATTCTTCCTGAGAAATTTCTTTTGCAAAATATTTTTCAGAGGCGAATTTAAGTTCGCGCAAAGAACCAATTCTAGGATAACCAATTACAGATATACGTGTTTTACTCATAGCCAAAATATAATTGAATTAAAAAAAAATGAAAAATATAAGTTTTTTACAGTTTAATATAGGTTTAAACTATGGCAAGTACAGAATAGCAGCATGCCCCTACAGCAATTAAAATATGTAGTGGCAGTTTCAGAAGAAGGCAGTGTTTCAGCAACTGCATAACACCTGTTTATTTCTCAGCCAAGTCTTACACAGGCAATCCATCAGCTAGAAAATAAAAATTTTTTCACATACGAACAAAGGTGTTGAAACAACCAATGAGGGCAAAATATTCATTAGATATGCACAGAAGGTTATAGAACAGGCAGACCTTCTTGAAGAAACTTATACAACCGAGCCATTTCGAGCAAAAACAGGGTATAATGAATATAATTTTTTATAAAAAAAAGCCGTTTTTTTATAAAAATCATTTATTCGATGATAAAAATCTGTTACTATCCGCATTAACGCTGAAAAAAAACAGGGTTCTCTGTGCAGCGCGCGGCCAAAAAAGGCTGTTATCTGACATTACAGGAGATATGTAATGTTTAACCGCAAAGACTACGTTAGCGACAAAGACTGGTCCCGTTTTTTAGAGTTCTCAAAGGATTTAGAAACTCCGAATATCGTAATTAACCTTAACAAAGTTAAAAAGAATTTTTTAACCCTTAAGGACTCTTTTCCTTATGCGAGAATTTTCTATGCAATAAAGGCAAATCCCGGAGAACCTGTCCTCGAGCTTCTTTCGGATTTGGGCTCAAACTTCGATATAGCCTCAAGATACGAACTTGACTTGATTTCAAAATTTAACGTTTCGCCCGACAGACTTTCCTACGGAAACACAATCAAAAAAGCAAAAGACATAAAATATTTTTACGACAAAGGCGTCCGAATGTTCGCAACCGACAGCCGCGACGATTTAAAGAACATTGCGGAATTCGCGCCGGGAAGCAAAATCTATGTGCGCATCCTCGTTGAAAATTCCGCCACAGCAGACTGGCCTCTTTCCAGAAAATTCGGCTGCCACCCGGACATGGCTTACGACCTGATTGTAATGGCCCGCGACCTTGGGCTTGTTCCTTACGGAATCAGTTTTCATGTCGGAAGCCAGCAGCGCGACATTGGACAATGGAACGACGCAATCGCAAAGGCAAAATATCTTTTTAATTCGCTTGAAGAAGAAGAATCTATCAAACTTTCAATGATAAACATGGGAGGCGGATTTCCAGCGTCATACATCGATCCAACGAACGACCTTAGCGTTTACGCTTCAGAAATCTCACGCTACCTTCACGATGACTTTGGAGATGAAATTCCACAGATAATCCTCGAGCCGGGCCGCTCACTCGTAGGCGACAGCGGAATCCTCACAAGCGAAGTAATTCTGACTTCACGAAAAAACAACACCGCCCTTGCACGCTGGGTTTACCTTGACTCAGGAAAATTCAACGGACTTATAGAAACTCTCGACGAATCCATAAAATACCCGGTAATAACAAGCCAGGACGATCCCGGAAAAAAAGAAGGCGAAGTAATAATTGCCGGCCCAACCTGCGACAGCATGGACATAATGTACGAAAACGCAAAGTACAAGCTCCCAGTTTCGCTAAAAGCAGGAGACAAAGTTTACTGGCTTTCAACAGGAGCCTACACCTCCACTTATGCCTCGGTCGCATTCAATGGATTTCCTCCGATAAAAACCTATTTTATGTAAAAAATGCCTGCAAAAGGCAGTTTTTAAATTTTTGGGCGTTACCCGTAAAAACGGGTCGCGCTTTCCATGGCTACGACGCCTTACGCGTCTTCGGTGCCATGCACTTGCTTCGCAACCATTCCAATCGCTAACGCATAAATCCTAAAAACAAATTTCAACCCATTGCAACAACGAAAGTAAAAATTTATAATGTTTTCATGTCAGAAAATCTTATAGAAAAATTTGTGGATAATGATTCGCTCAAGGCATTAAAAAATCTTATCGAATCAACTTCGGATAATGCGGCTCTTTCTTCTTCTGTACAGTTTGCAGATATTTTTGACGCAGGACAGGCATTCAAAGAAATCGCTGATAAAAATTCAGATGCGGAATCAAAACTCGTTTCCAGCTTTAACAATAACCTTGTGCTTTTGATTCAGAAAACCTGGGTTGAAAAATCTGACGAAGAACTTAAGGCGCAAATTCTTTATCAGCTTGAAGAATTCCGCATTCAGCTAAATTCAAAAGATTATATCAAGGCTTATCCTCAGTTTTTTTCTATATTAGACAATGTTGTTTACCTTATGTTCGGAAATCAGGCAAAGGCAAAAGATTTTCCAGAATACGCGCTTAGAATCGATCCGGAATTTGGAATTTTCTGGTGGTATGTAAAAAGCCTTCCGCGGGATGCGCAGTGGTCAAGTGAACGCTCAAGAATTGCCATTTTGCTTGGAATTTATTTTTTGGCAAACTATTAGAGGGAATTCATGGAGCTTGATTTAATTTGCGCTGAATTAAAAAAAGGAGCGGCACAACTTGCGCTTCATACAGAGCTTCAGAAAAACAATGCGTTAAAATGTGTTTCCGAGGCAATTTTAAAAAATAAGCAGGAAATTCTAAACGCAAACCAAATTGACGTGGAAAACGCACGTGCAAAAGGAACTTCGGAATCCCTTGTTGAACGCCTGGCTCTAAATGAAAAAAAGTTCAATGATATTCTGGACGGAATCAAAATTGTAATTCAGCAAAAAGATCCTGTTGGCAAAATTGTTGACGGATGGAAAGCTCCGAACGGAATGGAAATCCGTCAAATAAGAGTTCCGCTTGGAGTCGCAGCAATTATTTACGAAAGCCGCCCGAACGTTACAGCGGATGCGTTTGCACTTGCCTACAAAAGTGGAAATTCTATTCTTTTGCGCGGTTCTTCTTCTGCGCTGAATTCAAACAAAGCCGTAGTAAAGGCAATCAAAGATGGACTAAAAAATGCTGGAAAAGATGGCGTTGAGTCAGCGTTGTATTTGTGTGAATCCGGCAATCATTCCGAAGTAAACGAAATTCTCAATGCAGTCGGAAAAATCGATGTAGTTCTTCCGCGCGGTTCTGCAAAACTTATAAATCTTGTTGTTGAAAATGCGAAAGTTCCGGTAATTCAGACTGGAGCCGGAGTCTGCCACCTTTATGTTGACGAAAGCGCAAATCTTGAGAATGCGGCTAAAATTGCACAGAATTCCAAAATGCAGCGTCCGGGAGCTTGCAACGCAATTGAAACAGTTCTTGTAAATAAAAAAATTTTAAAAGAATTTCTTGTGCTTCTTGCAAAGGAATTTGATGAAAAAGTTCAAATCCGCGCAGACAAGGAATGTTATTCTGTTCTGCAAAATGCCGGCTACAAAAATTTAAAGGAAGCAACTGATTCTGACTTTGGCTTTGAATTCCTTGACTTTATTGTTGCCGTCCGCCAAGTTGAATCCACAGAGCAGGCAATTGAATTTATAAACGCCCACAACACCAAGCACAGCGAATGCATCGCCACAAACGACAGAAGCCACGCGCTTATGTTCCAGCAGCAAATTGACGCAGCATGCATCTACGTGAATGCAAGTACAAGATTTACAGACGGCGGAGTTTTCGGTTTTGGAGCAGAGCTTGGAATCAGCACGCAAAAACTTCATGCCAGAGGTCCTATGGGAGCCGAAGCCTTGACCACAACAAAATTCCTAATCGATGGAAACGGCCAGATTAGATAAAAACAACTGAAAATTCTCGGCGAGAATTTATTAAAAACACGCCGTACTTTTTAAATTTCACGCCGAGAATTTTAGAAAACCCGGTGTGTGTTTTTTTAGATTACCACGCTTATTTTAAATGACCTTTTTTCTTTCATACAAAAAAAGACCGCCTTTTCAGACGGTCTTCTGTTTTTTGTCATTACCGTAATTGATACTGCGATGTTTCTGAAAGAAACTCAGTCAACAATCCAGCTTGTTTTAAACTATTCAATATCTGCGTTGACTGTTTTTTCCATCACAATCGGTTTTCCGGCGGCAACAAGATTTTTTCCGGCGGCTTGTGCCATTTTGTTTACAATCTTGTATTCAACTTTGCAGAACTTGTCTATGTCGATTTTTGCAGGCTTTTCTGAAGGCTCAAAACCTTCAAGAACAACTTGAGTTCCAGGAGCAGCCCAAGGAGCTGTCAAAAGCTCAACTTTTTCAACGCCGTCTTCCACATAGTCAGAGGCAAGCAGCATTCCGCGGCTTTCAACGCCCTTCATTTTTCTTGGAGCAAGGTTGGCGGCAATAATAACGTGTTTTCCCAAAAGCTCCTCTTCCTTTAAATAAGGACGCAATCCAGACTGAATAATGCGCTCTGTTCCGCTTCCGTCGTCAAGATGCTCAATGTAAAGCTTGTCGCCCTGCGGATTTGTTTCCACGCTCAAAATTTTTGCAACTTTAAGCTCAATGTACTTGTTAAAATATTCAACCGGGTCAATTTTCGGCGCGGCAGATTCAGGCTTAGGCTCTTCTTTTGACTGAACGTTCTGGCTGTGCTCTTTAGGTTCTGTCGCCATAAGATATTCAAGGTCAATTTCTCCGGCAACACAAGGAACTCCAACCTGCCAGTTTTCAAGAATCTGCGGATGAATTTCTCCAAAAATTCCAGCCTGCTTTCCGTTTACCATAATTCCAGCCTGACGCCCCGGAATAAAGCGCGGATCATTTGTTTCATGAACTTCATATTTATGGTCTAGGTAATAAAGGATTGTGCTTACTTCGCTTGCAGCCTCGTTGAAGTTTGCATTGTTGGAAGCAGTAAGAAATCCAAGGCTCTGAATTGTCTTTGTGCCGGTATTTTCAGTTTCATCGATGAATGCGATTTTTCCGACTTCAAAAATTTTGTGAGGATAAACTGCGTTTCCGCTCTGGGCTTCGGCTTCAAAAAGAGAAGCGATAATCGACGGACGGATAAACTGATAATTTTCACTCATCGGATTTGCAATTTCAATTACATTTTTTCCATCGATTCCCATATTGTCGATATAAGTTTTCTTTGAGCCAAGGTAATTGAAAATCATTTCCTGATAGCCGATTCCAGCCATTATGTTTTTTACTTTGCGGCTATAAACGGTAATTGGCAAAAGACGTCCGATTGTAAAGTCGTTCGGCTTTTCAGGCTTAAAGAAATCAAGTCCTTTTCCAATCATAACATCTTCAATAACATCAACTTCGTGCAAAAAGTCGTTGCGGTAAGGAGCTGGATGCACAACAAAAACAGTTTCGCCGTTTTCATTTAAAACATCAACTTTGCTTCCCATGCGCACAAGAGCATCTTTCACTTCATCTTCGTAAAGAGAACTGCCAAGCTTTTTGTTTATTGCGGAAAGGCGGGCTTTTGTTGTCTGCTGGAAATAATAAGGAATGACGACATCGTTTCCAAATCCAGTGTCATATTCGTGGTGAACTTTTACAGGAAGAATTTCATAGCCTGCATCTGCAAAATCACAGGCAACAATGTTCGCTGCAAGCATCAAGTCTTTCATGTCAATGCCGGTAAGCTCAACCATCAAGTCCTTGTCGCCAACTTCAATCTGTCCCAAAGTCGCACTATTGATTATAGGGCTCATGCTCATAATTTCGCCGGAATCGTCCTGCAAAACCGGATATTTTTCAAAGTCTTTTAAAATCCAACCGTATTCTTTTCCTTTTGGATGATTTTCAAGAATTTCACGGCAAGTCTGTTTTTCTTCACCCTGAAGCGGTACAAAGCTCACCTTGTCTGGATCTGCCGCAATAAAATGAACCGGCCACTTTAAATTTTCGGCGCGGTAAACGCCCATTGAAATTGTTTTTCTTTTGCGTCCAAAGTTCCAGGCAAGTTTTTCCTGAGTCTGCATAATGTCAATAAGCATTGCGTTGTCTATAGGTTTTCCGCTTATAACAAAAGAAACCATAAACGGCCTGATATGCCTTAAAGCCGGATCAACAACAGCAAGACGGTTTCCTGTGTCTTTTAGATTGCCTTCATCCGACATGAATTTGCTGTAGTCTGAATGACCTTTTCCTTCATGCTCGCGAAGACACCTTGCAACTCCTCCGGCAGACCACAAGTCAGGACGATTTGTGTCGTTCAGCTCAATTTTTATAACACGCTCATTTTCCGGAGCAGATTCATCAGGCTTTTCATCAAGTTCGGCTTTTGCAAATGTAAGCTTCTTTTCAAAAGTATCCCAGTCGTATTTAGTTCCAAGCAAATTAAAAAAAAGTTTTTCGTTGACTTCAATCTTAGGCATGGTTTCCTCTATTAAATAGTGTGCATAGATTATATTACAACAATGGCAAAACTGCAATTAGGGGAACGAAGACATGCAGGGCAAACGCATTATAAATAATTTAAGTAAAGTTTGCGCGAAGGAACGGTTTCTGGGGCAAAAACACTCTGATTGCTGCGACCGCGTGAGCGGGCAATTCTATAGTTACTTTGCAACAATCAGCGTGTAGCGCATTATTGCGCGATTTTGAACCAGAAAACCGTGTCTGGGAGCCAGTTTTATGCTGAATACATTTATAATGCGTTTGCCCTGCGAAGACATGTAATTTTCAAATTACAGCTTCAAAAAAACATACCGGTAGAATGTCTGTACTATCTGCTTATCATAGTAACCATCTCGAATTTCATAGACACTCAAAGACATATCGTGATATCCGAGCAAATCATTATAAAATATTGTTAGATGGAATTTCACTACTGTCCAAAATAAATTAAGTACTTTTTAAAGTCTGTAATCCGTGATAAGATTTTATCACCAAACAAAAATTTATCACATAAGGAATTACAGACATGAACAAGTATAACACATTGCCCGCTCAAAGCTGACAACCCTTGACCAGACAATCCGTTTTACCGGAGCGCAGACAGCCATAAAATGTCCGTTTCCTCTGCGGATTATAAAATCAAAAGACGAAGCCACCGGGAACGAAATCACAATTCTCACGAATATCTTCGACCGCACGGCCTACCATATCGCGAGACTTTACAGGGCAAGATGGAACATCGAAATCTTCTTCAAGACCATCAAGCAGAATCTCAGGATCAAGAAGTTCTACGGAAAAACAGAGAACGCCGTGAAGACCCAGATCTGGATTGCACTTATAATTTATCTTCTGTATCTGAAACTGCGCCAGATGAGCAGGAATGCCGCCAAGAATTTCACGCATTTTGTCTGCGAGCTTTCCGTATGCCTTTTCCAGCGCAAGGATTTGTTCGGATGGTTCGCCGGAATCCCTCCTGAGAAACCCCCGGCCGTAAACTGTTTACATCCGGAACTGGACTTATCACGTATGTTTTTTAAAAATTCTTTTTTTAAAGAAGATTTAATTTATTTATTTCTTTTTACTTTAATTATTTTTATTATATCTTTGCCAATTAAAAACAAAATAAAATATACTGAAACGAGTTGTATTGTTTTTGATTTTATAATGCTCCTGAAAAGTGTATGTATGACATATATGATGAAAATGGCAGAATAATTGGTGTAAGCAAACTGTACAGACGTAGATAAAGCAGAGAATTGGACTATATATTGTATGGAGAAAATCAAAGAATATAATAATTCCAAATTCCCACATCCCATTCTGCCTGTGCATATTGCCCCGGCCTGGCTGTACAACCGCCCCAGTTTGATTGTGCTTACGCCCCAGACAGACTGTATAGCCGCCCCAGCCTGATTGTGCTTACGCCCCAGACAAACTGTATAGCCACTACAGACAAGCTGTATAACAAGCCCGGACAAACTGTAGCGTAAGGCATAGTAGCCTGTACCTTTAGAAATCATATACAATTACTACAGTGTTAAGCACCATAATCTAGTCACATTGCTTTGTGAATCTAATTTGATTTTTTTTGAAGTCTAGTTAGGTTTGGAATTGAGCGCGCAGGATATAAACTCAAACTGATATTTAAAACACGAATGCTCCAAGCACCATGCATAAATTCTAAGCATATAAAGCTAAAAGGTCAAGATTATTTTTTAGCTATTAACTAAATCACCAGGCCATTGTATAATTCATTGCATACAAAAAGATAAAACAAGAGGTATTGCAAAATGCCAGGAGAGAACAGAACACTTACGCCGGTCTGGATAGCCTATGTTGACGGAGTGAGGCTTGGCACAGGCTACGAGGGCGCGCTGAAAAGAATTTATATACATGACAGTCTGGACTCTGCAGGAACTGCGAGCCTGCTGTTCGATATTTCATCCGCAGACTTTGGCAAGGACGGCGCATTTGCAATAGGAAGCGAGGTCTCAATACATCTTGGATATAAAGATGACGTGCAGGAAGTGTTCGCCGGAGAAGTTACAGGATTTGCGCCCTGTCTTGATGAATACAGCGCTCCCCTTATGGAGGTAAAAATGCATTCAAAGCTCCACAGGCTAAACAAGGGAACAAGATGCGCATCGTTTGAGCACAAGACACCGGCAGGCATAATCAGGGATATAGTGCAAGAATACAATCTGAATGCCGACGTGGAGGAGTTCGGTCCTGAATACAATTATATCGAGCAGAAAAATTTAACAGACCATAGCTACATAATGTACCTGGCGGGAAAATACGGAAAGACAGTCTACTGCCACGGAAATACTGTCCATGTAAAGACAGAGATAACGCCGACAGACGATGATGTTGTCCTTGAATGGGGAAAAACAATAATCAGCGCAAGGGCAAGGACGAGCATGACAAAGCAGCTTTCTGCTGCGACCTGCACGGGCTGGAGCATTATGGACTGCAGGGGCTTTGCGGCGACGGCCACGATGAAGGACATCCCGCTCAAAATCGGGGGCGAATACTCTTGGGAGGACAACTCGAAGGGCTACGACCCGAAGAAAATCGAGCAGATTACCACCGAAGAAATTATCGACGAGGAAGACGCGGCGGCGGTCGCCAAAGCCTACATACAGAACCGCTCGTTCAAGTTCCAGAGCTGCGACATAAAGACACAGGGAAACTATCACATAAAGCCGGGCAACCGCCTCACGGTGAAATATATCGGCAAGCAGAGCGACGGCGAATATTTGATTGAGAGCGTGGAGCATACGCTTGACATTCAGGAAGGCTTCATCACGAGATGCCATCTGATAAGGAATTTCTGCGAGGTGAACGACAGGAGCGGAACGGCGAGCGAGATAGACAGGGAGCGGGCGGACAGCCAGATTAACGGCACACAGGAAGAGAACTCACTAGTAGCTTCTGCGGGCGGAAGCAAGGCTGAGAATCAGAGCGACTTAGAAAACACATCCAATGAAAAGAATCCGAAAATCATGAATCCTCATTGGGAAGCTGCAGACGGTCAGACAATCGCAAAAGCACTTGTCGGCGATGAAGTTTACCTTTGCGCCGATGTGACGGATATTGCAGACGGGGCGACCGCAAAACTCAAAATCGTTGAGAAAGATGATGACGGAGATGACGATGATTTAACGGTTCTCACTGATAAAGTACAGGACGGAAAAATTCGTTGTGATTGGAAAGTCGTTTACATGGAGGACAACGACGACACCGAAAGCCAGAAAGAGATGGAAGAAAAGGGTTACACCTTGCCAGAATATGCATTTACTGTTGAATGTGATGGTATTGAAAGTGATGAATCAGGGCTGTTGGATATTAAAGATGAAATTGTTCTAACCGTAAAAAACTTTGATGAACTCAAAGGAAAAACGTTAAAACTTGTCTGGAAAGATGGAAGCAGTAAAGAAATACCTATCGATAGTGAAAAACTAAAGATAAGTGACATTTTTATTGGTTCAGCCTGTATGTTGATAAAATAAAGGAAAAAGATATATGGAATATTACAACGGATTTGTGTTTTATCTAGATGAAAATAATTCTAAATGGAAAGAGTATTATAATAATTTAGGGAAAAAAACATTTGGAGTTTATTCAGTCGCACAATATTTTACAAAAAAACTGAAGGAATTAGCAGATGATAAATTAGATAAGGTTTTTAATATCGAATCAAGTTATATCAATCAATTATCTGATAATAGTTTACATTTATCAGAAAAGGCTATTTCGAATTGGAAAGATATATATAGTGATTTACTTCAACAAGGTGACGTTTGTGTTATTGCTATTCCTGGATACTTGTGGAAAGGAACTCCTCAGACAAGTTATTCGTTTATGACCAAAGTTGCCAGGAAAGAAGTTACATTATCTGATGTTCTGACAATTCCAGAATATGCTGAATTAGTTGAAAAACTTTTTATTCTTCGTTTTGGTAAGAAGCCTCAAGATTGCATTACAGATACAGTTGAATTTTTTATACCTGCATTACAATATGCTATTTCAGAACATTTTGTTGCTTCTGATTCTGAAGATACAGTTCAAACAAAAAAAGAAAATACTTTACAAGCTCCTGCTCAGCCTGTGGTTGAAGCTCCAAAAACTTGTAGATGTGCTAGAGATTTAACGACAGAAGATTTAAAATGTATTTTTACAGTAGCAACAGAGAATCGCCTAAAAGAAATATTAGAAGTTTTTAACAAATATTGTAAACATTTTGAAATAAATACTTGTTTAAGAAAATCTCATTTTTGGGCTCAAATTAGACAAGAATCTGGTCCTGAACTTACCGCTAAAATGGAGAGCTTGAATTATTCAGCTGAAGTCCTCAAATCAAAAGATACAGGACCTTTTAAATACTTTAAAGAACATACTGATGAAGCAGAAAAATATGGACGTACAAAAACACATAGAGCGGATCAAGAAGCAATTGCAAATAGAGCATATGCTAATCGAAATGGGAATGGGGATATTGCAAGTGGAGATGGCTGGAAATATAGAGGCGGCGGATTAATTCAGATAACAGGCAAGAATAATTATACAAATATAAATAATACTATAAAAACTGTTTGTCCTAATTTTTCTACAGAGATAACACCTGATAATGTAATAAACGTAACGGAGTCTGTTGTTTCTGCAATGGCTTATTGGTATTGTAATGGATTAAATTCTAAGGCTGATAAAGGTTCTGATGATGTAAGTGTTAATTCGATTACAAATACGATAAATTCAGGTGAATTAGAACCTGTAAAAGCAAAAAGGCGTTCTTATTTTAGAACATTAAAAACTAAATGGAACTTGGCTGAGTGTAAAAAAATAAAATAGAGAAAAGAAGATGAAAAGAAAAGTATTGTTGTTGTTATTATTATATGTTTCTTTCAGCCCTTTGTTTTCACAAATATATTCATTTAATTCAAAAGAACTGTCAAATTATAAATTAAAAGTAACACCTGTAACAATTAACTCATCAGAATATTTAAATAATGTAAAAATAATAGAAATTATAAAAAATAATGAAATTATTTCTGAATATACAACAATAAAACTAAATATAAATAACCTTGGAGAAGGTTTTCAAGATGTTTTTATAAATCAAGAAGGCTTTATAATTAAGCAAACCTTTAGAGATGGACATTATTTAGTGGTTTCAAATTTAGAGTTTAAATACATAGATAACAATTTTATACTTAAGAAATATGAAGAGTATATAACGGATGTATTTTCAGAAATACAAGATTTTGAAACTGCTTCTTTTATTTTAGAAAAAGGAATACCTATGGATTATATTTCTGATGATTTAATATATATTTTTCATGAATATTTAATGAGTGTAAAATAGAATCTTTTTTTTCACATTCAAGGTTGATAAATCGTTATTATCCTTGATAAGGCAGGCCAGGTACTTCCCAATCTAACAGAATTTCTTTGACTGTAAACAAGGCGAATAATACGCACGACGGCAACGATGATTTCGTTACAGAACTGAGCGCAGCTATACAGGACGGTAAAATCCGCTGCAAGTGGAAAGTCGTCTACACAGAGGACAATGACGACACAGACAGCCAGAAGGAGATACAGGAGAAAGGCTATACCCTGCCGGAATATGCGTTCACTGCAGAGTGCGATGGCATTGAGAGCGAGGAAAGCGGACAGCTGGATGTAAGAGATTGTTCACTATTACTAAATTTCCCATAAATGAATTTCATTTTCCCCAAACACTTGTAACATACTGAGCATCATTCCAAGTTTTGCCAACTGGAGTTGCTATACCATAGCTAACTTCTGCCAAATCATTATCGACTTCAATTCCTTCGTGCGCTATCTCTATTCTTTCAACCGCAAAGTCGCTTCCAAGATTTGTCATCAGCTTTGGTCCTATCCAGCGGCAGGGAAAGGCACGGTAGAAATTCCATCTTTTCACCTCGTTCCCCTCTGTGTCTTTTAGCACCACCGACCCGTTCTTTCTTTCCAGCTTCTTGTTCTCAAGGCACGTCTCCTTGAACCAGTTAAAAAGCGACTCGTTCTCTGTTATTCCCTTCTCAATGATTAGGTTTGGGAACCGCGTTCTTCCCTTGAATTTTCTTGTGGTGTGGTTCAGGCCGCCCTTTTTGAAGTCTGTTAATAACTTCTAGGACAGCCCCATCTGCTATGATTTGCACACGAATTGTCAGATTATCGGGTCAAGCCCGATAATGACAGCAAAGTGTAAAACTCAGCATTCGGCTTAAATGCTAAAATTCCAAATCTTCTTCTGGAGGCTCACAAAATTCATCAGGCGCGGCTTCAGGAGATTCTTCTTTTGCTTTTTTTCCAGATGATTTTTTTGGAGCGGGAAGGGCTTTTCCTTCTTCAGCTTTTTTTTGAATCGGCTTAAAGTCAACGTGCTCGGCGATTATTTCTATGATGCTTCTCTTTTTGCCGTCTTCAGTTTGCATTGTTGTCTGTTTGAGCCTTCCGACTACGCGGATTCCTCTTCCTTTTGGACACCATTTTTCGCAAAGTTCAGCGGTTTGTCCGAATGTTGCAACGTCAAAGTACGAAACCTCATCAACGTAGTTTCCGTCACTGGCTTTGTACTTTCTGTTCACGGCGATTGGAATCCGGCAGAACGAAGCTCCGTTTTTGCAGCTTTTTCTTTCTGGCTGACGGACAACATTTCCTTCCAGAATAATTTGATTCAAGGCATTCATAAAATCCTCCATAAAAATAGAATAATTTTTCCGAAGCTTTTTGCTTTCGTGATTTCAGTTAAATTTATTTCCGATTTTTTACAAAAAATGCTTGTATGCAAAAATAAAATTCAGAATTTCAGAAATTTCCTTTGAATAAAAACACCTGATACATTTGTGTTATTTGTTTACTCTTGTTGTTTTTCTATATATAATATGTGGCATGGCTACAACCTCGAATATTTTGACACTTTTAAAATTCAATTGTTCCAAGCAAAAAACAGATATGCTTGAATACGGACAGTTCGCAGACTACGTTCACAGATATGCCCAGCATCATATTGAAGAAAATTCAGCGCTTGAAAGCTACTGCACCAGCGATTATAAAGCTGTGCTTGAGGCTGAAATAAATGGTCTTGTGGCTGACCGTCAGGTTGTAATCAGTTCTATAAGAAACAAAGATTATATTTTTGTTGTTCCATATTTTATTGAAAAATACAACGACTTGTTTAATCAGATTGAAGCGAATATTTCGATTCCGTTTCCAAGCATAAATGATATGCCTAAAATTGTTCCGCTTGATGTTGTTACAAAAAAGCAGGCTGACGAAATTATTTACGGACGCTTGGACAAGGAAGAACTTAATGACAGAATTCTTTACTGTATTGTTTTTTCAAAGACAGTTCCTTCGCTGATTTATCCGTCTTCTTTTCCTATTGAAAATCTTATAAATCTTGCGCTGAAAAAGATTCAGGAGCTTATGCACAAGGAAGAGTCGCATGATTATTTTTTGAAAAAACTCTCAATTTCAAATCCCGGAAAAGAACTTTCTATAAAAACTTTTTTCAATAAGTTTTGCGCAAATCCGTCAACTGTTCTTGATATTTTAAAAAACACAGGCGACAACTTTTATTACTGGAGTCAGCTCTGCTATTTTATAAAGCAGGATTATACAAAACTCAAGGATTTTGCACCGGAAGACATTACGATTTTGCAGTCTGTTGCCGTAATTGAAATTGCGACTTCTTATTACAAATCCAAGGCGGCGGAAAAACTGCAGGCGCAGGCGGCATTTGAACAGTTGGATATTCTTATGAAAAATCCTCCGTATTATTACAATCTTAATGACATCAGAAAAATGAAGGATAAAACTGGAATTCCGCTTTTGGGCCAGTACAAAGAAGATCAGCTGATGAATCATTTAAAAGCGAAAACTCAGGAATCGATTGGAAACCAGATGCCGGAGCTTTTGATTTTTAAAGTTAATGATGGAAACGGATATTATATTTTCAAGGAACGTGTTATTCCTCTTATAATCAGGCTCGCAAATGACGTGCGCATTTTAGTGCGTGAGGCTCTTATAAAAAGCTGGTACAACAATCTTAGGGAATACGAGCTTCTGCCGGAAATGAAAGAAAATGCGGCTTTTGAAAGGTGTCTTGAGCGCGAAGTCTCTTCCATTGAGCCTGTGCTTTCCGCTCTTTTGAACGCTTCATTTTTGCCGGTTGTCGCTTTTGAAGATCAGACTCCGGGGCATATAACTTTGTTTAGAAACGATTCCCTTATTTCTTACAGCGAGCTTCTTATGCTTAGTAGGCAGGAACTTCTTGCGGATGCAAAGCTGAGACTGCCTTTTTGGTACGCAATGCCGATTGTTTCTTTTATAATGAAGCTTTTGTTTAAAAAGCCGAAGCCAAAGACAAGAAAAGACGCTTCCGCAGCTTTAAAAATTCAAAATGAACTTAAAGATAAAGAAAGTGAAATATTAAAACGCCGGGACGAAGATGACAGCATAGATCCAAAAAACAAAAGGCGCAGGGAATTAAGAAAACTTGCCATTGAAATCGAAAAGGAATTTGTTCCTGAAACCAGTACTTTGGACCGCGAGCTGAAAGGCTATATGCACGAATGGAACGACAGAATCGGAAAACAGAATTACGAAAATCTTGGCGAGGATGTCAATTCTTTAATCCGCGATTATTTTAGAAAAGTTCTGCGTACTTTAAAGGCAGACACTTTCAATGCGGAGCGAATCCGGCGTCTTGCAGAATCTTTGGTTGACACTCCAAGCATGATGAAAATTAAAAATCATCCGGCTTTAAAAAGATACGTTGAGCTTTACATCATAAAGATTGTAAAAAATTTGCCTTCAAACTAAAATAGAGTCGGTTATGGATAGCGGCAGTTGTTATCAACGTAGATTAGAAAAAATTACGGCAGTTTCAATTTTGCTTGCATAGAATTTTGAAAGCTGCCTTTTAGCGGGGATTTGCTATGATTACATATTGGCAGCAAGAAAACGGAAAACTTGTAAGCAAGGAAAAAGAAGAGCTTGTCCCGGAAATGAACACTTGGGTTGACGCAAGGTCTGTTACAAGGGACGACATACGCGAGCTTGAAGAAACTTACAGAATCGATTCTGAAAATATGCTTGATATTCTTGACCCGGATGAGCTTTCCCGAATCGAGCGGAATGACGACACTGGATATACTTTTACAATCATAAAGCTTCCTGTTTTTTCTCCGGGAGACGATGTAAGCTATTTTACGGCTCCATTGGGAATCATTACATTCGACAAATTTTTTATAACAATCTGCTGGACTGACTGCGAGGTTTTAAAAGATTTTGCCGCGAACAGAATCAAAGAACTTTCGCTTAACGATTTTCCGGCTTTTACAATTCGGTTTATGTCCCGCGCCGACCTTACGTTTTTGCGCTACCTGAAGGAGCTTAACCGACGTGCCACAACAATCCAAAACGAAATGCTGCGCTCTGTTCAGAACCATGAATTGATTCAGCTTTTGAACATTCAAAAATCGCTTGTGTTTTTTACAACATCTTTAAAAAGCAACCAGATGCTTTTGGAAAAACTCCGCAAGACAAAAATTATCAAGCTGGACGAAGAGGATCAGGATTGGATTGACGACGTTGAAATTGATAATAAACAGGCTTTGGACATGGCAGGAACTTACACAAATATTATGGCTGGAATGAACGATGCCTTTGCTTCAGTTTTGTCCAACAACTTGAATATCGTTATGAAAACAATGACCGCCTGGAATCTTGTGCTTATGCTTCCTACTTTGGTAACAAGCTACTTTGGAATAAATGTTCCGCTTCCTTGGGCGGATTCAAAATGGGTCGGTGCTGTTGCGATTGCGGGGCTTTGCGTTTTTACTTCTGTGCTTGGATATTTTATGTTTATGAAACGCCGTCTTACTCCGTCTGTTGAAGTAAGAAAAAGAGTTTCACTTAAAGCTCGGCGCGCGGAACGAAAACAAAGACGCTACATAAAAAAACAGGAAAAAATAGCGGAGAAAAGAAAATGAAAATCACAAAAATTTTTGTATTGATTTTTTTTGCGGCGGCACAGATTTTTGCTCAGGAATCTTCTGAGGATTCTTTTAATGATATTGATTTTGTTCAATTCGGTTCTTCAAGAAAAAAAACTGAATATGTAATTGGTGAAAATTCCCAGTCGGTAACTGCAAAAAGAAGAATTTTTCCGTTCAAGATTAACCGCTACGAAACGACTTACAATCTTTGGTATAAAGTGCGATTGTGGGCAGAAGAAAACGGATATGTTTTTGCGAATCCCGGACAGGAAGGCTCTTCTGGCGCAAGAGGCAAAGTACCGACTCAAATGAACTGCTATGAACCTGTTACAAATATAAACTGGTATGATGTCATTGTCTGGTGCAATGCGTTCAGCGAAATGTATGGAAAAGTGCCATGCTATTTTTACGATGGCCGGATTTTAAAAGACGCAACAGACACGGCTTCGTGCGACCTTGCGGAATGCAACTGGAAAAACAACGGCTACAGGCTTCCGACCGAAACTGAATGGGAATATGCGGCCAGAAAAACTCCGGGCGGACTTCAGTCCGGGGCTTTGGCTAGCGGACAAGTTGATTCAAACGGAAAAGACGATTCTTCTGTTCCAGTTGAAGAGGTCGCCTGGTATTTTGAAAATTCAAATGGAACAAAACGGGTTGGAACAGCCGGAACTCCATTTTCTACCAGTGCGCCTCCAAGTCCTTCAAGCGGAAATCCAAACGGAGCCGGAATTTTTGACATGAGCGGAAACGTGATTGAATTCTGCTGGGACTGGGAAGCACCTTATGAAGCCGGTGATTTGTCCAAAAGATATTCAGGACCAAAGTATGGCGCGGAACGTGTTATGCGCGGCGGCAGCTGGAATGAATACACGCTTTTTGTTTCGGCAGGAGACCGCTATTCTTACGATCCGAATGAAGCCTACAATTTTTTTGGATTCAGAATTGCAGCCAGTGTAAAATGAATTTTCAGAATTACAAAGAGCTTTTGATTTCTTCACTTTCACAGACTTACAAAATTGATTCTTTTTACCTTGGCGAAGAATACGATATTGCAGGAACGTTTTCTAAAAATGATGACGGCTTTGAGCAAAAAGAAGCGTGCTTGGTTTCCTTTTGCAATGATGAAAATTTTGTTTTGTCTGAGCTTCAAAAATTGCCTGAAATAACTCTTTCCGGTGCGGATGGCTTTTCAAGAAACAGGAGTTCTGTTGTTTTGCGCGTATTTGTAATGCAGGACGTTTCATTTGAGCTTGTAAAAAAAATACGTTCGTTCAATTTCAGCAGGGCAAAAAAAAGCCAGTTTTGGAGTTATGCGGAAAGTCAGGTTGTTCTTGTGGATTTAAAAAATCGATGCGCATATTCAAATCTGGCTGGAGAAGAAAAAAGAAAACTGTTCAAGTTCACGGAAAATTAATCCGAAAAAAATCCGCGCAGAATCCGCAATTGAAAATTATTGCAAGATGAACTACAATATTTTTTCATGGAAACACGTAACATTTTTGAAAACATTTCTTGTATCGACCACAGATATTCGTTGTCAGAGGCCGAAGTCTTTAACGGTCTTTCTAAGTATATTTCAGAAGAAGCTTCAATCCGTTCATGCGCAAAATGCGAGGCTGCCCTTGTAAAAAGCCATTTGAAATTGCGCGGAAAACTCACGGATGAAATTGCGCAGAGTCTTGATAAAGTCGCTTCGAAAATTGATCCTGCCGAAGTTTATGCGGAAGAGGAAAAAACAAAGCATAATATCCGCGCGCTTGTAAACGTCATGAAGACAAAAGTTTCGGCGGAAATCGGACCTTTGGTTCACCTTGGAGCAACCAGCGTTGACATTCTTGATACAGCTCTTTCGTGCAGAATGAGAGATGTTACAAAAAATGTTGTTCTTCCTGAACTTAAAAAACTTGAAAAGCATCTTTGTGCTATTGCAGACCGCGATTCAGAAGTTCCGCAGGTTGGACGCACTCATGGACAGCACGCAGTTCCTATTACTTTTGGCTGGAGCATTGCAGAATTCGTAAGCCGTTTGGGAAAATCGATTTTGCGCATAGAAGAACTTTCGAATCAGCTCGTAGGAAAACTTGCAGGACCTGTCGGCTCTTACAACGGACCTTCTATGATTGTAAAAGACCCGGAAGAACTTGAGCGCGTCTATGTTGAATTTCTTGGACTTTCTGCCAGTGAATATTCAAATCAGCTTGTTGAACCGGAATATCTTTTGCGCCTTCTCTTGGAAATGAATGTTGCGTTTGGAATTATTGCGAATCTTGCAGACGACCTTCGCAATCTTCAGCGTTCAGAAATCGGAGAAGTTTTTGAATACTTTGCTTCTACTCAAGTTGGCTCAAGCACAATGCCGCAGAAAAGAAATCCGTGGAACAGCGAGCACGTAAAGTCCCTTTGGAAGGCAATGTGTCCGCGTGTTATTACATTTTATATGGATCAGATTTCAGAGCATCAGCGCGACCTTACAAATTCTGCAAGTCAGAGATTTATGGCGGATTACGTTGCAGGATTTACAATGGCGGTTGCAAGAATGAACAGCGTTGTTTCGGGGCTTCAGGCTGACAAAGAAACAATGGCACGCAATCTTGAAAATGCCGGCGGAAAAGTAAAAGGCGGAGTCCTTGCCGAGCCTGCTTACATTTTGCTTGGCGAAGCTGGAATCAATGACGGCCATGAAGTTATCCGCAAGATTACTTTGGAAGCTGAAAAATCTGGAAAAACATTCTTTGAAGTTCTAAAAACTCATAAAGAAGCATTTGAAAAAATAACTGCACAGCTTGAAAAACTAGGCGTGGAAAATCCAGAAAATTTCTTTGAGCATCCTGCGAACTATTGTGGACTCGCTGCAAAAAAATCCCGCAGACTTGCAAAGAAATACGAAAAGCTGATGGACTGATTTTAGCTTATGCAAAAATACACGGCGGCTTTGGTTGGTTTGGGCAGAATCGGTTACAGTCTTGGACTTGACAAAAAACGCGAGCAGCCCGCCAGCCACACAATGGCACTTTTGAACAATCCTCGGATAAATCTGATTGCCGGTTGCGACACTGATTCTATTGCGCTTTCAAAATGGCAGGACGCAAATAAAAAAGCCGTAGGATATTCAGACAGCGCGAATCTTTATGCAAGATGCCGCCCAGACATTGTTACGGTCGCCGTGAATGAAAATGCCCATTTAAAGGAAGCTGTTGAAGCAATCCACGCAAAACCGAAACTTGTGATTTTGGAAAAGCCGGTTGCGCTTAATCTTTCGGAAGCGGAAAAAATTCGGCAAGAAGCGGAAAAATTCCAAGTGCCGGTTCTTGTAAACCATGAACGGCGCTTTGCGGAAGATTTCAAGTTGGCAAAAAGCTACATAAAAAAAATCGGGGCTATTCAAAGCACTCGCGCGGAACTTTGCTCAAGTCTTTGTGTTTATAATCCAGCGGAAGAAAAAACTGGAGCCTACAGCCTTATCCACGATGGAACACATTTGGTTGACGCAGTTCTGTTTTTCCTTGAGGACGATTTGCCTTCAACGCTGAAAAAAATATCCTTGGAAAATCCTTCTGAAAAAAAAGGCGGACTTCTTAGCCGTGCTTCGGATTTGAACACTTGCGAAAAAAAAATCAAAACTGTAAATTCGCTTCTTAGATTTCCTATTGTAACTGGCGTTTTCCGTGATGAAGAAAAAAACATCCGGCAGTTCAGCGCGCATTATTCAACTTCAAAATGTCCAGATGTTACAATTGGAATTAGCGGACGCTCTCGTTTCTTTGGATTTGAAATTTCCATTACGGGAACAGAAGGCAGAATCTGCATTGGAAACGGATATTTAAAATTGTATCACCGGGAAAAATCTTCTCTCTACAGCGGATTCTATTCACTTTTAAATGACCGTTCCGAAAGCCTGCCAAAAAAAACTTTTTACTTTTCAAATATGATTCAAAATGCGGTTGACTTTTTAGATGGAAAAGCAAACTTGCGCTCGACACTTCAGACTGGAATAAACGCGCTTTCAGTGCTTGAAGAAATAAAAGAAATAATCAAATAAATTTCCCCAAACTTTTTTCTGAATAAAAATCACTTTTGATATTTTTCGCAGTTTAAATATGCCTGTCAGGGCAAACGCATTATAAATAATTTAAGTAAAGTTTGCGCGAAGGAACGGTTTCTGGGGCAAAAACACTCTGATTGTTGCGACCGCGTGAGCGGGCAATTCTATAGTTACTTTGCAACAATCAGCGTGTAGCGCATTATTGCGCGATTTTGAACCACGAAACCGTGCCTGGGAGCCAGTTTTATGCTGAATACATTTATAATACGTTTGCCCTGATATGCCTGTTGACGATAAAAGATTATTTTTCTACAATATATCAGTTTGGAGTACTTTAAATGAAAAAGTTTTTGTGTGCCGCAGTTTTTGTGTGCGTTTTTTGCACGGCGGTTTTTTCACAGGAAATTACAACGGCGAGCGATTTCTTTAAATCTGTCAGCGACCGTTATGCGGAAATAAAAGACTATGAAGCCGACATCGACATAACAATCGGCAAAAGTGAAATGAAAGGAAAAATCAGCTTTAAGCGTCCGGAAATGCTTAGAATAGATTTTTCAGATCCGGCGGAACAGGTTGTTGTCTTTAACGGTGATGACCTTACAATTTATTTGCCAAGCCCGACTTCCGCAATCCTTGAGCAGAACGTTACCGCTTCTGGTCCAAATGCGGCTACATCCCAGGGACTTTCTCTTTTGCGCCGTTATTACACAGTTGCCTACGAATCTGGGCAAAGCGCGGTTCCTTTGGATGAAAACAGCGATGAAATGGTTGTGAATCTTTTGCTTTCAAGAAGATCCGCGGCAGAAGCGTTCCGTACAATAAAACTTTCAGTAGATCCTTCGACAAAATTAATCCGCCGTGTTGCTGCGGTTTCTTCTCAGGATGTGGATTACATTTTTGATTTTCATAATTACAACTTGAATGTGAATATAAGCGATCAGCGTTTTATTTATGATCCGCCGTCATCTGCAAACAACTACAACAACTTCCTTCTTTCGGAGTAATAAATGGAAAGCTACGGAGAAATTTTGCGCAATGCCCGTGAAGAAAAAAAAGTTTCCATGGAAGCGATTGAGCGTGCAACTGCGATTACAAAAAATTATATAGATTCACTGGAAAATGAGCGTGTTGAAGATTTTCCGGGAGAATCTTATTTTATAGGATTTCTTTCAAATTATTGTGAATTTCTTGGGCTGGACAAAGATGAGATTTTGCGGCTTTATCATGCAAAAAAAATTCAGGAATCTCCAGTTCCAGTTGAACTTTTAAAAAATCAGAAGCCGGTTTTTCTTGTTCCTGTAATTGTCGCATCTGTTGTTTTAGTTTTGGTGATGCTTGGAATTTACATTTATTTCAGCGTGCTGAAAATTCCGCAGAAAAAAGAGCTTAAGGCAAGAGAGCAAGTTGAAAAAGAAAAAATCCATCAGTATCAGTTTACTGGCAAGCCCGAAACAAAGAGACTTTATAAAGGAGATCAAATTCTTGTTCCTGCAAAACAAGGCAAGGGAAATATTGTCTTGACAGTTGGCGGAACTTTGGGAAATTTTTCAATTCTTACGCCTTCTGGAAATCAGATTGTGGAGCTTAGCGAGGAACGTGATATAGACATTGACGGCGACGGATTTGCGGATTTGATTATTTATTTGAGCGATGTTTCAAATGACAATGAGGCTAACGGCGCGGAAGTCAGAATTCTTGAAAAACCCATTGAAAATTCTTTTGTCGCGATTTCAGATAGAAAATCCGGTACAGAACTTTCAGAAATTCCTGCGGCTTCGGCTGTAAAAAACAATGCGAACAGAACGGTAATCCACGAAGACACTCGCGCTTATCCGTTTACAATAAATGTTACATTCCGTGGTTCTTGTCTTTTCAGGTACAAAAGCGACCGTCAGGATTATGTTGAAGGCTATTACAAAAGCGGCGAGCTTGTTACAATTACTTCAAACAACGGAACTCGGCTTTGGATGAGCAACATTAACGCTTTGAAAATTCATGTTATCGCAGGACTTTCTTCTTATGATCTTGAAGTTGGGCGTGCAGGTGAAGTTCAGGCGGAAGACATAAAATGGGTTCGTGACAGTGACGGAAAATATCGTTTAGTGGTGCTTGAACTTGACTAGTAAAAAATTTTTTCTTGACCAGCATGGCTGTGCAAAAAATCAGGTTGACGGCGAGCTTATAATGAGCAGGCTTTTAAGACTTGGATTTGAGCAAGTTTTTGAGCCTGAAAAAGCCGACTTGATTATTGTAAATTCCTGTGGATTTATTGAGAGCGCAAAAAAGGAAAGTCTGGATTCCCTTATTGGAGCGCGCTCTGCATTTCCTAATGCGAAAATTCTTTTGGCGGGCTGTCTTGCCGAGCGTTATGCGGATGTCTTTAAAAAAGATTTGCCTGAAGCTGACGGAATTGTTGGAAACGGAAATTTAGAGTTGATTGATTCCGCTGTAAAAGATTTGTTTGAAGAAAAGCGTCCAGTTTTAAAAGCTGAACAAAAAGGAGTTTGCTGTGGCGAGCGGAATTCACTTTTGTCTTTTAAAGGAAGCGCGTTTGTAAAAATTACAGAAGGCTGTGATAACAAATGCTCATTCTGCGCAATTCCTGTTATACGTGGAAAACTTCGTTCAAGAAATTCAGATGAAATTGTTTCAGAAATAAAATCTCTTTTGGCTCGCGGAATTTTTGAAGTCAATTTGATTGGGCAGGATTTGGCGGCTTATGGTTGTGGCGAAGAAGACAAAGAGTTTTCTTCTGAAAAAAACTGGCATGAAATAATTTATAAGAATTTAAAAAATCCTGTTTATGCGGAAGAAAATTTTTATGAGAAAAATGGAGACTCTCCTTTGTGCCGTTTGATAAAAAAAATTTCTGCACTTGAAGGAAAATTTTGGATCCGGCTTTTGTACATTCACCCTGACCATTTTAACAAAGACATTCTTGAAGTTATGAAAAACGATTCAAGATTTCTTCCTTATTTTGATATTCCGTTTCAGTCTGGCGACGAGAAGATAATCCGTGCCATGAACCGCAAGGGTAGTTTTGAAAATTATACTTCGCTTATAAAAACAATCCGTTCTTATTTTCCTGAAAGCTGTATACGCACAACTTTTCTTACAGGCTTCCCTGGGGAAACAGATGAAAATGCTTTGCGCACAGAAGAATTTTTAAAATCAATAAAAAGCGACTGGTCTGGATGTTTTCCGTACAGCAGAGAAGAAGACACTGCCGCTTATAAAATGAAGTCTCAAGTTTCTTTAAAAAAAGCAAAGACTAGAGCTTTTAGGCTGGAAGAAATGCAGCATGAAATAACTTCTGAAAGTTTAAAAATGCGCTGCGGAAAAATTTACGATGTCCTTATTGAAGAAATAATTGAAAATAAAGACGGCACAGATGAAGGTCTTGCAATCGGTCGTGCCTGGTTTGATGCGCCGGAAGTTGACGGAGCCTTTGTTGTGCGCTATGACCTTGATAATGAAAAAGCTGTGAAAAAAATAATTCCGGGAGCTGTTGTAAAGGCAAAGGCTCTTGCCGCATCCGATGTCGATGTTGACGGAGAATTTCTTGAATGAACGCGGAAGATTATCTTTCAGTTTTAAATAAAGAGCAGCGGGAAGCAGTTGAGCATGAGGGAAGTCCGCTTTTAATTTTGGCTGGTGCAGGCTCTGGAAAAACCCGCGTAATCACAACGAAAATTGCGTATATGATTTCGGAGCTTGGAATAAATCCGGCCTCGATTCTTGCTGTTACATTTACTAAAAAAGCCGCGGAAGAAATGAAAGAGCGTGCAATAAATCTTGAACCACGCGCGCAAAAATCCCATATAAGAACATTTCACTCATTTGGTGCTTGGTTTCTTCGGCTCTGTGCGGAAGATTCTGGAATTGGAATTCAAAATAATTTTACAGTTTACGATGATGACGATGCATGTTCATTGATTTCAAAAGCAGTTCCCTCGCTTACAAAAAAAGATGCGTCGCATTATGCAAAAAAAATTGCGCTGGCAAAAGACTATTGCCTTCTTCCTGGAGATTTGGAATTAAGCCGAATTTGCGATGAGCCGATTTTTCCAGAAGTCTATGAAAAATATCAGCAACGCCTTAGAAAAACTGGCAATGTGGATTTTGGCGACTTGATTTTGCTTCCGTATTTGATTTTAAAAGAAAACGATTTGATTAGAAAAAGTTTTCATGCGCGCTACAAAGTTATTTTGGTTGATGAATACCAGGATTCGAACGTTGCGCAGTTTAAGCTTTTGCAGGAACTTTCCGGCGTCAATGAAAATTCTGGAACTTATGTCTGCGTTGTTGGCGATGATGATCAGAGCATTTATAAATTCCGTGGAGCTGAAATTCAAAACATATTGAATTTTAAAGATGAATTTCCGGGAACAAAAATTATCCGCCTTGAAACAAATTACCGTTCTACTTCTGAAATTTTAAATTGCGCAGGAAATGTTGTAAAAAATAATTCCGGCCGTCTTGGAAAGGAACTTGTGTCTGCGCGCGGAAAAGGAAAAAAGCCGGCATTGGTTTTTCTTCCGTCGCAAGATGACGAAACTGAATTTTGCTACAGTCTTATTGAGCAGGCTTACGAGCATGGAATTCCTTACAGCGATTGGGCAATTCTTTACAGAACAAATGCGCAGTCGCTGGGTTTTGAAACAGAATTCCTGCATAAAAAAATTCCTTATGAAGTTGTTGGCTCTTTGAAATTCTATGAACGTGAAGAAGTAAAAGATATTATTTCATGGCTTTCATTTATCGTGAATCAGCGCGACGAAATTTCTTTTAGGCGGATTGTAAACAAACCCGTGCGAGGAATTGGAAATACGACGCAAGATAAAATAATCGAAGCTTCCGATGGTAATTCAATTTTGAATGGTGCGGAATCCTTGAAGCTTTCAAAAAAAGCAAAAGAAGGATTTGATTTTTTTAAATCGCTTGTTGAAAAATTTTCCGATGAATTGCCGAATGTTCCTGTAACTTCAGAAGCGGCGTTGCTTGCAGGTCAGGCGATAAACGAAAATAATATTGTTTTCGCAGACGAAAAAAAACTTTCAGAGTTTGTTGAAAAAGTTGTAAAAGAAAGCGGGCTTGAAGAATTTCACAAGGACCAGGATGAAGAAATCGGCACGCAAAAAATTGAAAATCTTCAGGAACTTGTAAACAGCGCAGTTTTGTATCCGTGCACAAAGCAAGGACTTTTAGATTTTTTGGACCACATAAATCTTGACCGCACTTTAAAAACTGAATCCGAAGAAGAAAAACAGGAAGACAAAGTTACTTTGATTACACTTCATAACACAAAGGGACTTGAATTTAAGCGCGTGATAATAACTGGGATGGAATCTGGAATTTTTCCGCGCGAAGGAAAAACCGAATCAGAACTTGAAGAAGAACGCCGGCTTTTTTATGTTGGAATTACGCGGGCAAAAGATGAGCTTTATTTTACTTCATGCGGAGTCCGCCGGCTTTTTGGAAGAACAAATTTTATGATTCCAAGTCCTTTTCTTGCTGAGCTTGGAAACGAAATCCGAATACTTGGACAAAAGCCAGATTCATTTTCAGCCAGCCGCACAGAAAAAAATCCGCTTGAAAAAAAATACTGCATGGGGGCTTGTGTTTTCCATGATGATTATGGACACGGACAGATTATAAGAAGCAGCTACAGCGATGAAGGCGAGTACGTTGTTACTGTAAGTTTTGAAACTGGCGGAATTAAAAAGTTTCTTCCAAAGTATCAAAAAAACTCCTTGCTTGTTGAAGATGATTTATGAAATTTGTTTCGCGGCTTTGTCTTGTTTTTATTTTTTTATTTGCTTCATGTTCTGGAAAAATTGAGCCAAGAACGCAAACTGCAATGGACACGCTTTGCACGGTCAACGCTTTTGAAGACGGAACAAAAAAACTTTACGATGAAATTTTTGAACGCCTTGCACAGATTGAAAAAGAATTCAGTGCGACTTTGCCAGACTCTGAAATTTCACGGATAAATTCAATGGCAGGAATTTCCGCAGTAAAGACGAATGAAGAAGTTTTGAATGTTCTGGACTTTGCTTTGAAAACTGCCTGGATTTCTGACGGCGCTTTTACTCCTGCTGCAGGTCCGCTTGTTGACTTGTGGGGCATAAACACAGATCACCAAAAAATTCCTTCGCAAGCTCAAATAAACAACGCTCTTGAACTTGTTGATTTTGGGTGTGTTGGACTTTCCAGAGATTCAGTTTTTTTGCGGAAAGCCGGAATGAAAATTAATCTTGGCGGAATTGTAAAAGGTTTTGCCGCGGATGAAGTCTGCAAGATTTTAAAAATGCACGGTGTTAAAAAAGCTGTTGTGGACTTAGGCGGAAACATTTATGTTTATGGAAAAAAATCTGATGGAAGCAAATGGACTGTTGGAATAAAAAATCCAGAATCTCCGTCTTCTGTTCCTCTTCTGCGCCTTTACATAAATGAAAATTCAGTTGTTACAAGCGGAAGCTACGAGCGTTATTTTGAATCCAACGGAAAAAGATACCATCATATTTTTGATCCTGCGACCGGATTTCCTGCGGATTCTGGAATTGTTTCCGCGACTGTAATTTCCCCATCGAGCATTGCGGCGGATGCGCTTTCAACTGCGACCTTTGTTCTTGGCGTGGAAAAATCTTTTAAGCTTCTTGATAAATTCAAAAAAGAATTCGGATCGGACATTTCATTTGTTTTTGTCTGCAAATATGGTTCGGTTTTTGCTTCTGCGGATTTAAAAGGCTCTTTGGAATTTGTTCAGGACGATTCAAGAAAAATAGTTTTTGTTCCTTAAATTGTTTGCATTTTATTGCGATTTTTTACACACCGCCCTGAAATTCTGCTAAAATATTTTTATGGCTAGAGAAAGATTGAGCAGCAGACTTGGATTTATTCTGCTGAGCGCAGGTTGCGCTATTGGGTGCGGAAACGTCTGGAAATTTCCGTGGATGGTCGGTCAGAACGGAGGCGGCGCGTTTGTTCTTGTTTATCTTGCTTTTCTTGTTGTGCTGGGGCTTCCGGCTTTGACAATGGAATTCGCGCTTGGAAGAGCTTCTCAGGCAAGCCCGGTAAGAATGTACCAGGAGCTTGAAAAGCCAGGCTCAAAATGGCACATTCACGGCTACGTCTGCCTGCTTGGTAACATTTTCTTGATGGCGTTCTACACGGTTGTTACAGGCTGGCTGATTTACTATTTTGTCTCGTTTGTAGCCGGAAAGTCAGGAGAGCTTAGCTTTGCCAAGATGATTTCAAGCCCGCGTATAAATGTAATGTACCTTTTTATCGCTGTTGCGGTGTGCTTTTTGATTCTCACCCGCAATCTTCAGAGCGGACTTGAGCGAATCACAAAATACATGATGGTTCTTCTTTTGGTCTTGATGACAGTGCTTGCAGTGCGGAGCATTTCTCTTCCGGGCGGTGCAAAAGGACTTTCGTTCTATCTCGTTCCCGACTTTAAGAAGCTCACAGTTCCGGTTGTCGTTGGTGCTATGAACCAGGCGTTTTTTACGCTTTCTCTTGGAATAGGCGCAATGTCAATTTTTGGAAGCTACATCGGAAAAGACAGAAGCCTTATGGGAGAATCCGTAAAAGTCATTATTCTTGACACTTTCGTTGCGGTTACAGCTGGCTTGATAATCTTTCCGGCATGCGCGTCGTTTGAAATCGCAGTTGACGCAGGTCCGTCTCTTCTTTTCAACACAATGACAACCGTCTTCAACAACATGGGAGGCGGCAGAGTATGGGGAAGTCTTTTCTTTCTTTTTATGGTATTTGCGGCGTTCTCAACGGAACTTGCGGTATGCGAGAATATTCTTGCCTGCGTGCGCGAGATGACAGGCTGGTCACGCAAAAAAGGCTGCGTAATCTGCGGAGCCGGCATTTTCTTAATCGCGCTCACAACCGCTCTAGGCTACAGCGTGCTCCATTTTCATCCGTTCGGCGAAGGCTCGGCATGGCTTGACTTCTGGGATTTTATCGTAAGCAACAACCTTCTTCCGCTCGGCGCGCTGATTTTCGCGGTTTTCAGCTGCAGCAGCAAATTCGGCTTAGGCTGGGAAAAACTCGTGCAGGAAGCAAACGGGGGCGAAGGGCTCAAAGTCAAAAACTGGATGAAGCCAGTCTTCGCGTACTTTGTTCCGCTTTGCATAATCGCAATCTACATAATCGGGCTTGCGACGTTCAAGTGGAAATAGAAATATAATATTAACAACGATTAACTCCACTATGTGGTTTTCCAAGCATAGTAGAGTTAATTACAGAATCACAGCTTTTATTTTACAGTGACAATGTCAGACACTGCGGAAACAAAGGTCTTTTTGTCCTCATTTCCTTTTCGGCTGTTTGTGCGCAGGATAATCCTGTAGCTTTTGCCGATTTCAAGGCTTTCTGGCAAAAAGAATTCGAGAGTCTTTGAAAGGTTTCGCATTATGGACTCCGGGTTCACCTTGTGCCACAAGCTTTCATCTTCGGAATAAATCCCGTCTGTGTCACATTCGGCAAAGAAAATTCCGCCATCACTGCCAGAAATTTTCAGTCTGCCGCCATCAAGTCTTGCGGCTTTTTTAGATGTAAGAGTTCCGTCATTAAGCCCTGTAAAAAGGTCAGTAACAGAATCAATTGAGGGGCTTGAATCCGCAATCACGATTCTGTTTATCCCCAGCTTTGAGACCGCCTCGTTTGTCTCCTTTGACGAAGTGAACTTTACAAGCAATTTTTTTATTTCTGCGGTTTCGGCGGTGTTTCCGCTTGTGCCGCTTGCCGCAATGTAGAAAGTCCCCAAGTCCATAAGGTTTACACTTTCGCCGCGCTGCAAGGCTTCTATTATCTCCGCTTTTATTAGAGAAAGAATATGCTTTGCAGTTATAGCGTTCACGCCGATGTCCTTTTTTTGCGTGCGCGCTATAAGGTTGTCAATCGTAACATTGCGCCGGTCGAAACGCGCGTAATACTTTCCGCCCTTGTCAAAGTGATTTTTGTACAGAGTGAGATTTCCGCTTCCATCTGTGTCCGAATAGCTGATGTTTGTTGTTGTGCTCATGAGTATGCTCCCTGTCCGTTTTTGGACTGTCTGTTATAAAAAGGTGAGTTTCCTTTTCCACACTGAACAGAATTTCCGCTTTTCGCAAGATTTTCTGTTGACCGGACACGAAAGACAGGAGTATACTTCTAAAATCAGATTTGAAGATTCTCCGTCTGGAGTGTCTTTTTAAAGCCCTTAAGAAATGCCTTACGCACCGCAAATGTTTTCGGCAAATCCTAAGGGCTTAATTTTTTGCTTCATTTTTCATACAGCCTCCTCCAGCACTTGTTCTGGACTGAATAAATCAAGAATCCTGTTTGAAAGAATTCTTCTCACAATGTTCGGGTACTGTCTTATGCGCATATAACTGTCAAAGACATAGTTTGCGCAAGTCCAGCCAAGCCCGAATTCCTGCATAAGCTCATCCGGACAGCACGGTGAAAGCTTTATCACGAACGGCATTGCAGCCTGAGCATAAGTTGCAAAACGGTTGCATTCAGTCTTCATTCTGGCCGCCGATTTTCCCTGATTCTCGTACAAATGTCCGAGCTGAATATGGGCAATCTCATACCAGATTGTAAAACGGACGGTGCAAGGCGGAAGCGAGTCATTGTAGTAAATCGCGTACCTTGACTTTGCCGTCATCGTGGAAAACCCCTCCTCATACTTTGAGGTCATAAATTTTCTGTCCTCATCTGAGGAATCTGAATATTTTACAAGCTCAATTCCAAGCAGGCGAGCAACCTCAAAGCAGTCCGCCGGATATTTTTTTATTCCCAAATCCTCAAAAAGACAATTCGCCTCTTCTTCTATCTCATCATATTCACTTCCCAAAAGCTGAACCGCTCTTTCCATTCATACCTCATCTTACGAAAAAAGAATTTTCGCGAACTTTTTGCGCTCCTCATCGGTCAGAGTCTTGGCATTGCGCGCGATAAGCTCGAATGCCTGTTCAATTTCCTGTTCTGATGAGAACTTATGGGCATCGTCGCTTTTTCCAGTAAGATAATCGACCGTCGTACCCAGCGCATTTGCTATGTTCAGAAGGATTGCACCCTTCGGAACCCTATCCCCTTTAAGGTAGTGGGAAACCGCCCCCTCACTCAAGTTAGTTGCATCGGCAAGAGCCTTCTGGCTCATTCCTGTTTCCGAAAGCAGTTTACCGATTCTGTCTTTAACAGCCATGCTTTCCATAATTATTTCAATTCCTAATTCAATTCTTGCCTTACGGCACATCCGCCGCAATCGCCATTTTATTTTGCGGCACTTTCTATTCGTTTTTAGCATTAACCTCCTAAAAACAATATAGATTACAAACTTGTCATTGTCAAGTATAAAATTGTCAAAATTTACATATATTTTAAGAATGGATAAAATTCAAAGAACAGCTTATTGCTTAAAAGATTCCGGCTTTTACAGGAAAGACGTTCCGCTTAGAACAGGAAGATGCTTTTTGCTCTAGCAGGAAAGAAGTTCCGGCTGGAAGCGGAAAGGAGGCAGGATTGGAAGCGGAAGAAAATATCTTTTTGAATGAAGCAGAGATTTTTACAATGAAAAAATGCCAATAATATAGTACAATCAAAGTTGGATAAAGCACGGAAAATGATAGGTAACACTTTAATAGACAATTCAGAAAATCTAAAGCTTGCAGATACAATAAAAGAAATTTTAAAAAATCCAAAAATCAATCATATTGACATTGCCACGGGCTATTGGGATATTCCGGGAACTGCCGTTCTTGCATATGAGCTCAATGCCTTTTTGGCAAGAGATAATACTAAGCTCCGGCTTTTAATAGGCAAAGACCCATATCTTTTTGCGCAGTACAACAAGAATCCGAAATACAAAGATATAAAGAACTGGCCGGAAGAATTTATCCGCACAGACATAAACGAAATTGAAGTAAAACCTGAATATGAAAACGCAGTTTCGTTCCTTTTAAAATATCTCGGCAAAACAGACAAAATAGAGATTCATATCTTCAAAAAAAATGAAAATGAAGAAAAGCAGTTTTTACATTCAAAGTGCTATATTTTTTACGGAAAAGGAATTTCATACGGAATCATAGGAAGCAGCAATTTTACAGAGAAAGGCTTAAAAGAAAACTCAGAATTGAATTATCTTGAAACACTTTCTCAAATTATTACCGCAGAACCAAACGGTATAAATGTCTCAAAAGGACATATTTTCTGGTTCAATGAAAAGTGGGCTTTATCGGAGGACTGGTCGAAGGAATTTCTTGAGCAGATTCTCCGTCCTTCATCAATCGCAAAGAAAGTGCTGGATGACAAAAAACAAAAAAACACTGCAATTTTAAATTATACGGTGCTTTCTCCTTTCGAAACCTACATAAAATTTCTTATCGACCAGTTTGATGAAATAATCAGCTTTAATGGAAAAATCACACCCGATGACTATATGCCGAAGGATCCGAATTTCAAGCGTCTTACCTATCAGGCGGAGGCTGTAAACCAGGGATTTTCAATAATGAAGCAGCACCACGGCTTTATTCTTGCAGATGTTGTAGGTCTTGGAAAAACATTTACAGCTCTTATGGTGGCAAAACGACACCTGCTTGAGACAGGCCTTAAGAATCCAGTTCTTATTATTACTCCGCCAGCAATCAAGCAAAGCTGGATAGATTCAATCGAATATTTTGACAAAGGTGAAGTTTCAGAAAAAAAGATTCATCCTTTTATAACTCTTACAACAATCGGCTGCATTGATGATGTCAATGAAACAGGCGAATATATCGCCGAAAATGATTTTGATTCCGCATTTAAGAAAAAAGAATACGGAATGATTATTGTAGATGAAAGCCACCGCTTTAGAAATGACAGCACAATAATGTACCAGAAGCTAGATGACCTTATCGGCTCAATAAATCCGCAGCCATACATTGTGCTTCTTTCCGCAACACCGCAGAACAACGAGCCTTACGATTTGAGAAATCAGATTTATTTATTTCAGCGTGAGCACAACCGCTCCACTTTGCAGAATCTCGGAAAATTCGGAAACAAATTGGAAAACTATTTTGCAGAAAAACACAATAACTACAAGGAATATATAAAGAAAGAAAAGACTGTTGACGGCAAAAAAATTCCTAAAACAAAAGAAGAACTGGCACATGACAAGGCTGCTCTTATTGCAGACAGCGAGGACATCAGAAAAAGAATAGTAGAGCCTCTTGTAATACGCCGCACAAGAACAGACATAGAACGTTTTTATCAGGAAGACATGAAAAATCAGGGATTAAGTTTTCCTAAAATTCAAAAACCGGTAGCAATTCCTTACGAAATGAACGGAGAACTTGGAAATCTTTTCAATAACACAATAAATATAATCGCGCCTCAGGTAAGCCATGTTGATTCAGACGAGAATGGTGAGCCAGTTCTTGACTTTGGAGCAACGGCTGGAGAAGACGGGCTTGGCTATTACCGCTACAGAGCGATTGAATTTCTAAAATCAGAAGAAAACCGCAGACGGCACGAAATAAACAACCTGAGCGTTACAGGAACTTCCCAGCGTCTTGCGCAGATTATGGAACTGCTTTTGGTAAAGCGTCTTGAAAGCTCGCAGGCGGCTTTTAAGGAATCCCTGCACAACCTGCACCGCTACACAGAAAATATGATAAAAATGTGGAATGCAGACAGGATTTTTATTTGCCCTGACCTAAATGTAAACAAAGAGCTAAACGATGAGAATATCTCGAAAAATGGAACTTTTGAGCAGACACTCTGTGTTTTGGCTGAAAAAGCAAAGAAGGCGAACAAGAAAAATTCAGGCGACGGAAACGAAGGTCCAAATCAGGAATACAAACGGGCAGATTTTTTTGACAGTTATATAGAGAATCTGAACAATGATTTGCGCCTTATTGACGAGCTTTGCACAAAATGGGACGTTCAGACTTCAGATCCAAAAATGAGCACCTTTATATTTGAAACCGCAAGGCAATTTCTTGATCCGAAAAGGAACAAGAATAACAAGCTTATCATTTTTACAGAATGTATCGCAACCCAAAAAGCTCTTGTGCAAAAGCTGAACGAAATGCCTATTCCAAACTGCAATGTACTTTCTATCACTGCAAAAAACCGTGATGATATGAAAGAAATAATCGCCGCAAACTTTGACGCAAACTATAAAGGGACAAAAAAAGACGATTATCAGATTCTTATCACCACCGATGTCCTTGCGGAAGGCGTAAACCTGCACCGCTCAAATTCAATTTTGAACTACGACTCTCCTTGGAACGCAACCCGGCTTATGCAACGTTTAGGAAGAATCAACCGAATCGGCACGGATGCAAAGAAAATATGGAACTACAATTTTTATCCGTCAACTTTGGGTGACAGCCAGATAAACCTAAAAAACAGAACTTATGTAAAACTTCAGGCATTTCACGAGCTTTTTGGAGAGGACAGCCAGATTTATTCAAGCGAAGAGGAAGTTAAGCATTTTGACAAAATAGTCCGCGATGAAGCTCAGGATTCAGAGACACCTATAATGCCGTTTATCGCAGAACTGAGAGAATTCAAGAAAAACAATGAAAGCAATTATGTAAAACTTTCTTCCATTGGCAACACTATAGTCTCAACAACACAATCGGAAAACAAGAAAGCATTTTCTGAGCTTAAAGAGACAGATAAAAACAGCAAAGCATTACGTTCCACACTTTATATCTCAAATGAAGACGGAAGTGCGACAAAAGTCAGCCAGCTGGAATTTTTTGAAACATTGAAACCGCTTTCAACTCTTAAAGAAACAGAAACAGACATCACACTTATAGAAAAATACAGAAAGTCAGTCATTAACTGCTATGCCGCAGACAAGCAGAATGCAGAGCTTTCCATGAAAAGCAAACTCCGAAAAGGTGACAAGGAAATTTCAGCTGCAATCAAGAAAATAAAATCACTTTATAATTTTGGTTTGCCTGAAATCTATGAAGAAAAACTTGATGAAATTTCAAATTCAATAAGAGACAAAAATTTCAGCCTGATAAACAAACTTCTGGAAATGACTTTTAAGAATGAAGGACTTGGAACGATTCAGATAGAAGCCGATATTGATTATCTGCACAAATATACACATGCTCATTCTTCAGAATCCGAAGCAAACATTGCAATTGAATTTATAGTTAAATAATTTGGGGAAAATATTATGGAAAACTTGAGGGCATTATTTGAAAATGAATATCCAGGAAAAAAAGTTTTATTTGAAAGCCTTATAAAACAGATTTTTGTAAAAGCAAATGACACAACTCTAACAGATGAACAGGAACTTTCTGATTCAGACAAAAAGCAGATAAAGTCATTCAGTATTATCGCACAAGTCAGAGGCAGTTTTCCAATAACATTTGCAGATGTTGAGCTGCAGGACAACGTTGCATTAAAAAGAAGCAGAGTTAATATCCAGAACTGTGTCCGCAAGGTTATGGAAAACGATTCAAATGCGCTCATCTTTTTTCATTTTACGGACAATGCAAAAGAATGGCGTGTAAGCTATGTAAACAAAGCCGACTCCTTAAAAAACAGCACAAGCGCAAAACGCTACACATATCTTTGCGGACCGGAACATTCCTGCAGAACTATCGCAGAAAGATTTTCTACACTTGAAGGTCTTTCAACAATCAAAGATGAGAATATGCTTGAAGCGTTCGCTGTTGCCCCATTGAGCGATGATTTCTTTAACGAATACCGTAAGCACTATGCTGACCTTGTTGAATACATAAGCGGAAAGCGTTTTATAAAAAAGGGCGGAAAATTTGTAGAAGAAAAGACAAAGAAGGCTGCCTCAGAATTTGCAAATTCTTTTAACGGAGACGACAAAGCTGTCCGCGATTTTGTAAAAAAGATGATGGGACGGCTTGTGTTCCTTCAGTTTTTGCAGAAAAAAGGCTGGCTAGGTGTTCCAAAAAACGCAAAATGGGGAACCGGCGACAAGAACTTTATCTACAATCTTTTTAAGAATGCGGACGACTCTGTAAAAAATGATTTTCTTGAACAGGCACTTGAGCCTCTGTTCTTTAACAGCCTGAACTGCGACCGCGGAGAGGAATCCATTGCTCCAAAAGCTATATGCAGTATCTACGGAAGCGAAATCAGGATTCCGTATCTGAATGGCGGACTTTTTGAAGAAGATGACCTTGACAAGAAAAAAGTCAAATTCAAGAAAGAACATTTTGAGTCTATCTTTGAATTCTTTAATCAGTACAACTTTACAATCGACGAGACTGACCCGGACGAT